>Ga0190272_10000289_pt1 | contig 28648 bp, 29 predicted proteins | sample Popmic504T_FD_133746 | JGI IMG/M metagenome (GOLD analysis project Ga0190272, IMG submission 133746) | Populus adjacent soil microbial communities from riparian zone of Shoshone River, Wyoming, USA - 504 T | ecosystem: Environmental > Terrestrial > Soil > Riparian zone | place: USA: Wyoming...
GAACAAATTGCCGCGAGCGGTGTCTAATCTTTATCTATATAAAAATTTAGGACCGTATCGACCCATGAAAAAGCTCCTCGTATTGGCATTCATAACATTCCTGCCCCTCCGATTTTTCAGCCAGCCGCCCATTCGCCCCGAAGGCTTCGCCATCACCCACGTAACGATCATCGACATGACCGGCTCCCCGCCGAAAAAGGACATGACCGTCATTATCAGCAATGGCCGAATCATCGCGATCCGATCGTCAAAGATCCTACCGCCGGAAGATAGACCTACCATCGACGGCACGGGTAAATTCCTGATCCCGGCCTTTTGGGACATGCATGCTCACCCCCAGAATTCCGACCGGATGCTGCCCCTTTTTGTGGCCAACGGCGTTCTCGGCGTTCGCGACATGGGTGCCGAACATATGGGAGATGTACTGCGCTGGCGCGAAGAGGCGGCCGCAGGTAAGATCGTCAGCCCGCGGATCGTCACCGCCGGACGCGTGATCGACGGCGACCCGCCGGCAAATCGCGCTTATTCGACAGTCGTGAAAAATGCGGTCGAGGGGCGCCACGCGGTGCAGGACCTAAAGGCGCAAAAAGTCGATCTTCTTAAGGTATACGACAGGCTTTCGCGTGAAGCCTACTTCGCGATAGCGGACGAAGCGAAAAAAACCGGGCTGCCGTTCGCGGGCCATGTGCCGTCGGCCATCACTACGATTGAGGCCTCTGACACCGGGCAAAAGAGTATCGAGCATCTCGGAAAGACACTGGAAGACAGCTCCGGCGAACCCGGGAAAATTAGTGCAAAGCGTGCCGAACCCATCAAGGAGGACGACTTTTTTGCTTTCACTACCCGGCTGGGCAGGGTGTACGAGGAGACCCTCGCGACATACAGCGCACAAAAGGCGCGAGAAATATTCGACCATTTCCGCAAAAACAGGACCTGGCAGGTCCCAACGCTGGCGATAAAAAACAGCCGGACATTTATTGACGAGCTCGACGCCAAGGGCGACCCGCGTTCCAAATACGTTGAGGCCGCGCAGCGGGAAATGTGGAAGCCGAAGGTCGGTTTTTTCTCGCGTTACCGGAGCGAAGTGTATATCGCCGCGCAATACAGGTATTTTCAAAAAGAGATGGCGCTCGTTGGCGAGATGAATCGGGCCCGTGTGCCAATACTGGCCGGGACCGATTCGCCGGGCCCGTATGTGATAGCCGGGTTCGGCCTTCACGATGAGCTTGCGTTACTGGTAAAAGCGGGACTGACCCCGATGCAGGCCCTCCAGGCCGCGACGCGCAATCCGGCCCAATACCTCGGTGAATTGGACATGCAAGGCACCGTTCAGCCCGGCAAGATCGCGAATTTGATCCTGCTCGATGCCGATCCGCTCAAAAATATAAAGAATACGACCCGGATAAATGCGGTAATTCAAAACGGGCGCTATCTCTCTCGCGGCGATCTGGACAAGATCCTCGCCGACGTCGAGGCGGCCGCGAGTAAGTGATTCACCGCAGAGTCACAGAGAACACTGAGGAAGAAATCAAACAGGATGGACAGGATATTCAGGATAGGAAAGAAATAAACAGGGATGGAGGGGATGAAAGGGATAGGTCAGAACCAATAGTGGAATTTCATCTTCATCCCCTGTATTCCTTTTATCCCTGTTAATTTTTCTTCTTTATCCTGTTCATCCTGTCTATCCTGTTTGAATTTTCCCCACTCCTTCGGTCGCTGTAAATTCCCTCTGTGTCCTCTGTGACTTTGTGGTGAATCCCTCTTCGTTTCCAATCCGCAATCCGCAATCCGAAATCCCAAATCAAATTGAACCTACGCGCCTGATCGGCAGTAAGATGGTGTAGAGAAACGAAATGGAATTGCAGGAGCGATTTATAAACGGTGATCTCGAAGCCTTCGAAGTACTTTTTCGGCAGTTTCAGAAAGAGGTATATTCCTGGATCGTTCGCATCGTCCGCGATCCGGGAACGGCCGAAGACCTGACCGTGGAAACATTTTGGCGCATTTATCGCGCTCGTGCCCGTTTTGACCCCGGGCGCAGTTTCGGGGCGTGGGCCCGGCGAATAGCGACGAACGTGTCCTACGATCATTTGAAAAGCGTCCGGAAGGAAGTGGAGTTTTCCGAAGAGTGGATGGGTGAGACCCCGCCCGATCCCGCGGTCCGGCAGGATACCCGGAAAAGGATCCGGGCAGCGTTCGCCGGGCTGCCGCCCAAGCTCCGACTGACCGCCACATTGGCGCTTATTGAAGAGCGGCCGTATGAAGAGATCGCCGAATCGCTCGGCGTACCCGTAGGGACCGTAAAATCCCGCGTATTCAGGGCCGTGCGTATTCTGCGGCAAAAATTAAAAGAATTAGGTATAGAGCAATGAAGCATTTGAACGACGAACAATTTGGCAAATTTATCAAAGACGCGTTTCCGCCGGTGACCGGTGACGAACCTTCCCGGGACCTGTGGCCCCGAATGCTCCGAAAACTGGACGATTCCCGTCCCCGCTTTTCGTGGTTCGACTGGGTGCTCGTCAGCCTTATGGCGCTACTATGCCTGATCGCGCCGGGCGCAATTCCCGGATTGCTATACAACTTATAAAAGGAGTTATTATTATGAAATCGTATCCATATCTTCGCGCATATATGGCAGGGATCACGATCCCCACCGTAATGCTGATCTTCCTTATTACGCTGTTCACCATCGCCCGTTACACCTACAACCTGTCCAATCCTATCGAGCGAATGATCGTTTTCCCGATGGCGATCGTGCCGAACCTGTGGGGCCTCTGGAACATGTTGTTTCTCCGGCTTCGCTCCTCTCGGTACCTGCCCATCGGCTTTCACGGCGCGATCCTCGCGGCCGTCCAGACCACGATCGCACTCGGTCTTTTCAAACTGATAGATTTTGAGATGCCCGAATTTGCCTGGCGCGCCTGGCCGTTTGCCTTTCCTGTCATCGCGATCGGCTTTTATCTCGTTTGGAAGCACGTAGTGTCCTTTTTCAACACCCTCCTGGGAATTGATGGGTAGGAATGAACTCGCCCTCTGACGAGGTGGGGTAATAAATTACCGAATGAACTTTACTAAGGAAGGCGGCTTCAGCCGTCTTTTTTTGTATTCTCCGGCATAGCCATGTCGTTTACGGCGTGGTAAGGGGTCTACGCCGATTTAATAGCGTTTTTCGGCATCATTCTTCGTATCCAACAAGAATGATGCCGAAAAACGCCTAATAAAAAATATTACGACCCGTCACGCGCTAAAGCACGTGGCTATGTAAAACGCATACAAAAACCCTCGTAAACGAGGCTATAAAAGGTAAAGTACGGATTGGCGCTAGGCAGCACTGGTTCTTAAATATTTGTGTGCATCCGTGTTAATCTGTGGTTAATTTCTTGCGATTCAAAACCGGGTGAACAGAAAACCTATGAGCAAGGACAAAACTAAAATCAATAGAGATGAGATGCGTCCCGAGTATGATCTTTGGAATCTAAAAGGCAAGACCCGTGGTAAATACGTAAAACGCTATTGGGAGGAGCTCGTGATTCAAGAAGAAGATACGATGTTCAAAAAGGGGTTTTGCGGCGAGATTGATAAATCGCAGAAACAATCGTAAATCCTAATACAAATTTCTATTCGTGCAATTAGTGTAATTCGTGGCAAAATTGTTTCGAGATGAAGCTTAAATACCAGACCGGTTTTGGAAACGAATTCGCCACCGAGGCGGTAGAGGGTGCGCTCCCCGTTGGGCAGAACTCACCGCAGAAAGCGCCGCTAGGGCTCTATGCCGAGCAGTTTTCGGGCACCGCTTTCACCGCGCCGCGCGTCCACAACAAGCGTACCTGGACCTACCGCATTCGCCCATCGGTGCTGCACAAACCCTTCCGCCGGATCGATAACCGGCTGCTCCGGAACTCGCCTTTCGACGAGGTCCCGACCACCCCCAACCAGCTCCGCTGGGACCCGGTCCCCATCCCCACCGGGCCGACCGATTTTGTCGACGGGCTCGTAACCATTGCCGGCAACGGCGACAGCTTTGCCCAGACCGGGATGGCCGTCCATATCTACGCCTGCAACCGCGGGATGGGCGACCGCTTCTTTTATAACGCCGATGGCGAGATGCTGATCGTGCCCGAAATGGGACGCCTCGGTTTCCTGACCGAGCTCGGCGCGATTCAGGCCGGGCCCGGCGAGATAGTCGTTATACCGCGGGGCCTGAAATTCCGAGTCGAACCGGCCGACCCCGAATCGAGAGGCTACATCTGCGAAAATTACGGGCAGCATTTCCGTCTGCCCGATCTCGGTCCAATCGGCGCCAACGGCCTCGCCAACGCGCGCGATTTCGAAACACCCGTCGCCTGGTACGAAGACCGCGAGGGCCCGATGGAGCTGGTGGCAAAATTCGGCGGGAATCTCTGGGCGTGTGAGATAGACCACTCGCCGCTCGACGTCGTCGCCTGGCACGGCAACTACGCGCCTTACCGCTATAACCTCCGCCGGTTCAATACCATCGGCTCGATCTCCTTCGACCATCCCGACCCGAGTATTTTCACCGTGCTCACCTCACCGTCGTCCGAAGTAGGCACGGCAAACGTCGATTTCGTCATCTTCCCCGACCGCTGGCTGGTCGCCGAAAACACCTTCCGCCCGCCCTGGTATCACCGCAACGTGATGAGCGAATACATGGGCCTGGTCTACGGCCAGTACGACGCCAAGGAAGAAGGCTTTGTGCCGGGCGGCGGCTCCCTTCATAACCAGATGTCGGCCCACGGACCCGACCTCGATGCATTTGAAAAAGCTTCGAACGCCGACCTGAAGCCGCAAAAATTAGAGGGCACGCTGGCCTTCATGTTCGAGTCGCGCTACATCATCCGCCCGACCAAATATGCGATGGAAACGTCCGAGCTCCAGCACGAGTATTTCGAGGTTTGGCAGAAGCTGAAGAAGAATTTTAAGACATAGCACAACGCCAAATAGGAGATGCGACTTTGCCAACACAAAAACAAAGAGTTGCTAATTTACGATCTGAACAATTTACTTCTTATCGCAAAGGTCTTTTACTTTCTCGCAAGCAGCGCTATTTCCCAATTTGCAGGATTTACGAAAATCTTCACACGCATTAACTTTATCTCCAAATATGTTTCTAGCAATTCCTCTCTTATAATAAGGATTGGCACGAAACTCGCATCCTACAAAGCATGCACCCGCAAGAACCTCATCGTAGTCGGCAATTGCCCCTCGATAATTCTGCAATTTAAATTTAGCGTCACCTCTATCCGAATGAAGAGTTCCAGTCTCGTCTCTCTTGTCACCATTTAATTCTATTGCTCTGTTAAAATCATCTATTGCACCGCGATAATCTTGCAACCCGTATTTGCACCTTCCTCTAAATTGAAAATTAACCGCTTCTTTAGGATAACGAGTTATTTCTGCTGTAAAAAATTCTATACATTCGCGGTTTTCCTGTGGCTGCTGTGGATGTAATATCGTCTCCGGAAACTTATCAGCTTCATTGCCTCCAATTTCTCCGTTCAGAGAACCTTTGTTGCTTTTATTCTTGTTCTCGTTACCGCTGACTATTCTTTCGATAGACCATTTTACGGTTTTTTGCCGTGGTGTCCCCTGGTTAACGGTTATATTGCCTTCCATACGATTACCCTGAATGGTCGTATTCCAGATGCGTTCGCCGCAATGAAATTGGATCGAGTGACCATCTTGCTTATATGTGCAAGCCGAATTGCCGCCGCCAGAAGTTATTTTAGGCTTAAGAACTAAATCCCACTGGCCGGTGCGATAATTATACTCGCGCTGGTTCTCCCAACCCATGAATTGGGCTTGCATGGTTTCCGTTACCTGCCCGTCTTTTTTAAATACATATTTGACTGTGGTTATGGCATCCTTAAGGAGATCCGTGTTTCCCTGCCAAACTGTGCCCTCTAAACTGTCCACTGTGGAAGAGTTCTGAGCGTTGCCGGTCAGAGGAGCAAGAATTACGAAAAAAGCGGCTGCCATAAGCAACGCGATCGGTGCGAATTTCTTTTCCAATAATGTATTTTTCATTGTCCGGACTCCATAACCGCCATTTGCAAACCACGAATTTTCGTATTATACCGAATTAAATTCGCGATAATGAATTATTTTTACGTGCCTCCGCTTCGTCGCAGGCGGTTTCAACCGCCTTTTTGCTTCGCATAGCCCCGTCGTTTACGGCGGGGATTAATCGGAGCCGAAGATTCCCCTCGCAATAACGCCCCGGTCCAAACCGCCACGTTGAGTTTGGACCGGGGCGTTATTGCGAGGGTGAGCTGTTGATCGGGGCGGAAAGGCCAGCCATTCCGCACGAGCATGGGGCAAGCCCCAAACCTGTTGGCCGTAGAATTGGGGAGCACTGAAAACTCCCATATTCCGGTTGCGGCGTTAACGACCTCAAGCGTAAATTTGCCATTTTCGGCCACGTCGATGTCATCTGTGACGAAGGGTTGTTGCGCCCGGATAATGGAGACGGTAAAACGTTACCCTACCTTTACCAGCCAAAAATTCGGCGATCTCCCAGTACGATTTGAATGAAGGCTTGCCTTCGACCAGCTTTTTCAACTCCGGGGCCTTGACGAAAACGACTTCTCTGCCAAGGTTTTTCGAGAATACTTCGCCGATGCCTTTTTCATCGGAGCGCATCAACCTAACAATTAAGTTCTGACTGCCGGTCTCAAACAACATTTCCGGCAGTTCCATATTGGCCTTTACATGAACAGCTGGCAACATATCCTGAAGGACAGGATTGTGCAACACTGCAGCCATATGCGGGGCAATCACAACTCGATTGACCGGATGCTGAATAAAATCCTAGTGAGACAAAAACCAGCAATAACGCAACAAACCTTGTCATTGGGAGACCTCCGTTATTTGTAGTTGGCACGTGGAAAATCTGTGCTGAAACTTCTAAAAACGAAGTATATCTTTGGTAAATAAAAAAGTTAACGAGAAAAAATCACGTTAAAAGTAGGGGGAAACCCCCATTTCTACTGGGCTTTGAGAGTTTGTCCAGTGTCGTATTTTAAGGTCGAAAGCAGCGCTATAGGCGCTTATGACACTCCAGGCCTCGGCACCGAATCGGCGGAGCCGCAAGATGGGTAGTTGAGGCCCCGGAGAAGCGGAACTTCACCGCAAATCGAGCGGCAGAGCCATACCGATTTTGGATTTTAGATTTTGGATTTTGGATTGAAGAGAGAAAATCAGAAGTCGGAACGAGCCACCCCGGCCTGCGGCCACCCCTCCTTTTCCAAGGAGGGAGCCAGAGAGAATTTCGGATTTGGGATTGCGGATTTGAGATTGGAAAGATCGCTCGATACCCGGCCGAAAATTTAACACCGTAAAAATTGCCAACCCCCGACGCACGTGATAATTTGCTTATGTCTACATTATTTAACTAATAGTTAACACTTCCCTGCTCAAGAATTTAAGATATACCTCGCGAATAAAGTTTTTTGAATGAAAACCGAGCGGGAAGACTAAACCAATTTTGGAGGTCATATGTCAAACATTCGGCACTTTTTGGGCAGTCTTCTATTTATCCTTTGCGTAGCGATCACCGGCTTTGCTCAATCGCAGTCCACGACCGGTTTGATCCAGGGAACGGTGCTCGACCCGAACAGCGCGGTAATCAATGGGGCGGCCGTCAAGATCGAAAACACCGACACCGGCTTTAACCGTACCGTTACCACAAACTCGGACGGTTTTTTTAGCGCCCCGCTTCTCCCGCTGGGCAAATACCGGGTGACCGTGACGGCGTCCGGGTTCGCCGATTCCATCCTGGAAAATGTCCAGCTTACCGTCGGCCAAACCCTCAATATAAAGATCGATATGAAGGTGGGCACGACCGCGATTACGGTCGACGTCACTGCCGAGGGCTCGGGCGTCGAGATAAGCCGGACGGAGCTGAATACGCTGATCGACAACACCTCGGTAGAAAACCTGCCGATCAACCGGCGCGATTTCAGCAAATTCGTACAGCTCACCCCCGGGGTATCGATCGTTCAAGGCCCGGATGGCGACGAAATCACCATCAACGGGCAAAAGGGGATCCAGAATAATTTTTCCATCGACGGCGCCGATGCCAATAACCCCTTTTTCGGGGAACAGCGCGGCGGCCAGCGTCCGGCGTTTACGGTCAGTCTCGAATCGATCCAGGAATTCCAGGTGGTCCCGGTAGGGGCCTCGGCTGAGTTCGGCAGAAGCTCCGGCGGGTTTATCAATGCAGTAACCAAGAGCGGCACCAATACTTTTACCGGCTCCGCTTTTGTATATTTTCGTAATCAAAAGCTTTCCAGCCAGAACCCGGACGCAGTGGCGGCCAACCTCCCGACCGAGGATTTTAGAAACTATCAATTCGGCGCCAACGTCGGCGGCCCGATAAAGAAGGACCGCGCTTTTTTCTTTCTCGCCTATGAACGCAACGACGGTCAAAGCAGCAAGCCCAACAGTATCGACCCCGTGCTGGCAAACATTTTCGCGACCCGTTTCGGCTCGCCGAACGAGCAGGGGATCATCAATCGGACCAATATTGCCGATGTTCTTTTGGCCAAGGTCGATTTTCAGGTGAATTCTAAAAACCGGCTTACCCTGCGGCACAACTACAGCCGCGCCGAGCAGGTCAACGGGACGTTCGACGTTCCGACCTGGGGGACCAGCGCCAACGGCCGGGAGACCGACAACTCGAATTCCTTTATCGGTCAGCTGGTCACTAATTTTTCGGATACGTTTTTGAATGAATTCCGTTTCCAGTATGCGCGCGAAGGCCGCCCCCGTTTTTATGACGGCCCCGACCTTCCGGATACGACCATAGGCACTTTTGACGGATCGATCTCCTATCGCTTCGGCCGCCCGTTTTTCCTTCCCGTACCTGAGGTCGATACCCGCGTGCAGATCACCGACAACTTTACGGTTATCCGCGGAAATCACACCCTCAAGTTCGGTATCGACTACAACCGGACCGAAACTTCCCAGACGTTTATCGGTTTCGCCCGCGGACGTTATATTTTCGCGGATGTGACCATTGCCGGTGCCATCCAGGGATTCCAGGATTACATCAATAATATAAACGGCAATGCCCTGCAGCTCTACCTGCAGTTCGCCCCTATCGGCGGCCGGACCGTCGAAGAGGCCGGTACGCAGGCATTTGCCGATATCGAACCCGGGATCTATGTGCAGGACAACTGGAATATCAGGCAAAATCTGACCTTAAATCTCGGACTCAGGTGGGACGCGCAGTTTCACCCGAGCACGATAACCCCGCCTGACCAGGCGCGCTATGGGCAGTTTCTGAACGATCCGAGGTTCCCGTCTGACGGCTCGATCCCCGATTCAACCGACGGTTGGCAGCCTCGCATCGGGTTGTCTTGGTCGCCGGGCAAGGATAAAAAGACGGTCCTCCGCGTCGGCGCCGGGATCTATCGCGCCCGGATACCCGGATTGGTGCTGGCCGGGCCGCGAAACACGGATGGCGTGATCGCCGGGAATATCTTCTTTGCCAATTTTATCTGCGGCCCCGGCCCCGGTATCGGTCCGTGTCCGGTTTATCCGGGTATAGTCCCTACGGCCGGGTTTACCCCGTTTAACCCGGGCGTCGCGGTATTCGCAAGAGGCTTTAAGAACCCGCAAACGATCCAGTACAGCCTCAGTTTCGAGCGCGAAGTAGTTAAAGACCTGAACCTTTTGCTCGCCTATAATTACGCGAAATCCGACTTCCTGACGCGCTTTGTGAACCGGAACGACCCCCGGCTGTACGGCGGGGTTGCGATCTTCGAACGCGCCAACGGATCGGGCGTCGGTGAAATTCGAAGCACCGAAAGCTCGGGTAAGTCGCGCTTTCACGGGATAACCGTTGCCGCGAATAAACGATTGAGCAAGCGCTTCCAGTTCCAGGCGAATTATCTCCTATCGTGGGACAAGTCGGACGATGATAATGAGCGCGATCCGTTTACCTTCAGGTACGCCGATCCGCGCGATTTCCGCCCGGAATACAACTGGTCCGATCGCGACCAGCGCCACCGCTTTAATTTCTTTATGACTATCCAGGCGCCCTGGGATATCTCGTTGTCACCGATCGTCCAATACCGTTCGGCGCAGCCGACGTCCGTTACGAACCGCGGAACCTTCCCAAACATCGTCAAGCGAAATACACTCAGGCTGGAGAATGAATTTTTCACCATCGATTTTCGCGCGGCCAAGGCGTTCAAGTTTTCGGAAAAGGTATCGCTTGAAGGTATCTTCGAAATTTTCAACGTTTTCAATAATCGGAATCAGCGCAGTGTTCCGCGCCCGTTGACGTTTAATTTTGACGGCACGGTCTCGGCGGGCTTCGGCGAACCGCGCCAGGTACAGCTCGGAGCAAGGCTGAAGTTTTAATGTAGCGCCGGCGGCGCCGAAGGGGGTGGTGGATGCGACCCGCCCCCACATGAGCGCGAAGCGCGAACACCGTAACGTCCGCCATGGGCTGTGCCGCTCTATTTGTGCAAATAGAGCGGCAGAGCCGCAAAATCCGAAATCCGCAATCCCAAATCCGAAATTGAGTGAGGGGTGGCAGCCGCTTCGGCTGACGGGGTGGTTCGTCTTCCTCCCTAACTCGGTGAACTCGGCCAACTCGGCAAACTCGGTGAACCCGGCCCCCTTGTGCTAAAATTTCCTCACACTCTCAAATAAAATTTAAACCTCTAAAAATATGAAAAAACAACTCATCCTAATTCTCATCGCGTTATTTTTGTGCTCGGCGGCCGCTTTCGGGCAGTCGAAAAGCGGCATCCGGCGGACCGATTTTATGAACCACTCGTACAGGTCGTCACTCTGTACCGAAAATTTCGAGGTGCCGAACCCCGTAAAGGTCACGCGCGGCAAATTCGCCAAGGGAGAAGCCTGGTTCGATATCCAGGCCAAGGCGCTTTACTCGGACCTCAACGGCAACGGCGGCGAGGACGCTATCGTGCACGCCAAATGCGGGAGCACCGCCGGTAATTTCAACAATTCAGAGATCTTTGTCTATGGCATGCAGAGAGCGAAAGTGAAGCTGCTCGCATCGATCGACAGCAACGAGATGGAGCGCGGATTCAAACGCTATTTCAAGGACGGGTTTATAGTAACGCTCAAAGGTGTGAAGGCCGAAAAGGGCCGCGTCGTGGTCGAGGCTTACACGGACGGCTCGAATGCCGGGCCGAAATACATCTCCACGCTGACTTATCGCCTCTCAGGCTCGAAGCTCGTGTTAACGGGCAAGCCGGTAAGAAGAAGGAACACCTAACTACTGGTAAGACCCGAAGCTTTACAAATAAACGATTTAGACTGCCCCCGGCTTCCGCCGGGGGTTATAACATTTAAACCGGCCCGCAAAGCCTTTATAATAGATCTATGTGCAGAAATATCAAGACACTATTTAATTTCGACCCGCCGGCGACGACCGACGAGGTGCAGGCCTCGGCGCTGCAGTTTGTAAGAAAGCTTTCGGGGTTTACAAAACCGTCAAAAGCGAATGAAGAAGCATTCGCCCTGGCCGTCGAGCGCGTGGCCGCCGCCGCCCAGGAAATGCTGAACTCGCTGGTGACGACCGCTCCGCCCAAAGACCGGGAAGAGGAAGCGCAAAGGGCAAAAGCCAAGGCGGCCTTGCGGTACGGAACCTGAGAAATTGCGATTTCAGTTTTGTTAGATTTTGGTCGGAAAACCAGGCCGTTGCCGAATTCTTGGTTCAGACGAGCGTGCTGCCCTGATTTCTCGGCCAATCCAAAATCTAAAATCCAAAATCATCTTATGCCTATTGAAATTCGCGAACTAACTATCATGGTGCAGGTGTTTAGTATGCCGGCGGCGCTCGAGTTTTACCGTGGCGTGCTCGGCTTCGAGGTCGTGCACGATTCCGGTCAGGGCGATAAGTCGGGTTGGGTGATGCTCCGGCGGCAAGATGTCTACATGATGCTAAACACCCAGTTCGACGATCCCGACCCCCGGGGTGAACCCGATCCCGTCCGCACCCTCGCGCACAACGACATCGTGCTTTATTTCAGCACGCCCGACCCCGATGCGGTCTATAAACATTTGCGCGAGAAAGGGTTGGATATCGACCCGCCGAAAAACGCCCCATACGGGATGAGACAGCTTTACCTGCACGACCCTGACGGATACAATCTTTGTTTTCAGTCTCCCGTATAATATAAATATGGACCGAAAAATAATACATACAAGACACGTCCTGGCGGTTAAAGACCTTGCGGTCACCGCCGAATATTTCAAGACCGCCCTGGGGTTCGACCTCGATTTTACCGCTCCCGGCTGGGAATTTTTGTCGTTCGGCGATTTCAAGGTAATGCTCGGCGAGTGCTCCGAGGAAATGAGCGCAGAGGAAACCGGGAATCACTCGTGGTTTGCGCATGCGCTGGTAGAAAACGTCGATGAAATTTTCGAGGAATTTAAGGCGAACGGCGCGATAATAAACAGCGTGCCCAGAAACCAGCCGTGGGGCATACGGGACTTTGGCGTCGCGACGCCTGACGGGCATCGAATAACATTCGGACAACTGATAGGGGAGAATTGAGGAATTAGTATCCGGGGATGAACGGACGCGAACTCACAGAACTATTCGGCCGCACGATTAGAGCGGCTCAGCCAACCCTCGAACAATTCGAGCAATTGGCGGACGCGATGGTCGAGTTGCACCTGTCGGGCGATAGCCAGTTTGGCAACCATATTCAAAACCGCCTGAAGCAAATAGGCGAGCGGATACGCGAGGATTTTACGAACCGGCCGTTCGACCCCGACACCGCGAGGCTTCTGATCGCGGATGAGATCGGCTACAATGATTGGGCTGATCTTGTCGAAACCCTGTCGAAAGGCCCCGGCGATAAGCCCCCGCTTTTCCGATACGCGGTAGCCGCCATGGTGCGGGGCGATTTTTCGGCCCTCGAGGAGGCGGTTGGTGGTCCGGAGCGGTTCGACGCGTCGGTGATCGAGTGGTACGAAAAAGGCTATTTTGACGATGAACCCGAAACGCTGGCCGAAGTTTTCTCCGCCGCCTGCATGCTCGGGCACCCGCGCGCCGCGGCATTTCTCCTGGACCAGGGCGTCGACCCCACGGCCGGGATCCGAACCGGGCTGAACGGCTTTCACTATGCAGCCTCAAGCGGCCGGCTGGAAGTTATCAAGTTGCTTATCGCGCGGAAAGCTCCGATGGAAATCAAAAATATGTACGGCGGAACGGTGCTCGAACAGGCGCTGTGGTCGGCGGTGAACGAATACCGCGACACCCACGCGGAAATAATTGAAGCCTTGATCGAGGCCGGCGCTTATATCGAACCCGGGACACTTGAGTGGTGGAACGGGCAAGATGTCCCCTCCCTGAAGACCAAAGCCTATGTGGCGCAGATATTGGCCGGGCATAAAACGGTCTGATCACACGGTAATTCAAAAATTACTTGATAAATCCAAAAACCCGAATTAGAATCGATTTTTACCCTCTAAATTGCGTGGGAAAGTGGTCCCAGAACGAATCGTATAACCGGAATAGAATTATGAAATCAGCAAAATTAATCTTCTTCGTGTGTATTTTTTGCATGACGGCGACCGTCTTCGGCCAAAAGCATCTGGAAAAGCCGTATCAACAGTGGACCAAGGACGAGGCGAGCAAGACGTTGAACTCTTCACCCTGGACCCAACAATATCGATTGTCGGGGGATTTACCCGAAGCCGCGGAACAACAGCTGCGGCGCGATCAATCGAGTGTCAGTGAACGCGTCACCCCGGCGTACAACCTGGATACCGCGCCCCTCCAGATAAGGCTTCACTCGGCACTGCCTGTCAGGCAGGCGCTGGTGCGCCTCCGCCAGATCCAAAAGGAATACGATAAGATGAGCGACGATCAGAAGAAGACGTTTGACGAATCTACTTCGATCCTTCTGAATTGTGCGATCTGCGCCGACTATTATGTGGTTACGATGATGAAATTGAAGACTGCCAGTAAGGACGTGGCCGACGGATTGTTCCAGCAGATGAAGCTCGAGGATTTCAAGGGCAAGGTATGGCTGGCTAACGACAAGGGCGAGCGGCGAGAGCTTGCGCAATTTACGCCGTCGAAAGGCGCGGGGGATATGTCGATATTTTTCTTTAAGCGGACCGACGATAGCGGTAAAGCACTGATCACGCCCGAAAACAAGGAATTCAAAGTCGTTTTTGACAAATCGCTCCGGGACGGCCACCTCCTTCATATCCCGATCCTGCCGCCTTCCCTGGAGTTTAATGTAGCGAAAATAACCATTGACGGCAAAGTCGAGTTTTAAAACACTGTTCTTACAGTTGTGCTGCGGCCGCGATCCTGTCAGCTCTATCCTTCAGCCGGCCAATCCAGGCGGTTGACGTCCGGCCCGCTCTTCCCCGGAAGCGATTCCGAAAGAGAATATATCCGGGTACGAGCCTGAGACGTTCGACCCGTATGACAAATGCAGCCAAAGCGGGGCGAAATCGCTGAGCAAGCCTCGAAATAACTGATATGCCGATCGAAATAAGAGAGCTAATTATCCGCGTCAGCGTTCCGCCGGGCGAGGTTTCCGCATTGTTTATGCTCCCCGAGAATGCGACGCACTTGCTGGTGCTCGCCCACGGCGCGGGCGCGAATATGCGGCACGCGACGATGCAGGCGATAGCCGAGCGGCTGGCCGACGCCGGTATCGCAACACTTCGCTATAATTTCCCGTATATGGAAGCGGGCCGCCCGCGGGTGGATTCGCCTGAAGTGTCGGCGGCTACGGTCCGCGCCGCCGCTGCAAAAGCGCGAGAGTTGGCCCCGGACCTGCCGCTGCTTGCCGGAGGCCATTCCTTCGGTGGGCGAATGACCACCACGGCGGCTTCGGAAGGCGAGATCGATGGCTTGAAAGGGATCGTGCTGTTCTCATTTCCGCTGCATATGCCGGACAAACCAAGTATTAAGCGAGCCGAGCATCTCAGCTCGGTAACAGTGCCGATGCTGTTTCTCTCGGGCACGCGCGACAAGCTGGCGGATCTCGATCTGCTTAAACCGGTAGTCGAAAAATTAGGTAGTTTGGCGACGCTTCATTTGCTCGACACGGCGGACCACTCGTACAAGGTCCTGAAGCGGACGCGTGAGAGCAAGGAAGACGTCTTTGTCGAGATGGCGCGGGTTGTGAAGGAGTGGTTAGTCAGTTCTTAATAAAACCCCGGACTCGCATCCGGGCTTTTCTATTAACCATTAACAATTTACGATTTCCAATAACTAACCCATCTCGCTCTCGTCGATATCGAAATTGGCATACACCTTTTGCACGTCATCGTTGTCCTCGATCACGTCGTAGAGCTTGAGCATCTGAGCGGCGTCGGCGCCGGTCAGCGCTACATAGGTCTGCGGGATCATCGAAACTTCCGCCGCCTGTGGCTCGATGCCGGCAGCCTTGAGCGCGTCGGTCACGGCCTCGAAGGCGTCGGGCGCGGTGTATATCTCGAAAACATCACCCTGGTCCTGCAGGTCGTCGGCGCCGGCCTCGATCGCGATCTCAAAAAGCTCGTCCTCCGATTTTGCGGTCTTGTCCACGACGATATAGCCCTTTTTATCGAACATCCACGCGACCGAGCCCGATTCGCCGAGGTTGCCGCCGTTTTTCGAGAGCATATGCCGCAGCTCGGCAACGGTGCGGTTGCGGTTGTCGGTCATCGTCTCGATCAGGATGGCAACGCCGTTAGGCCCGTAGCCCTCATAGGTGATCTCGTCGTAATGCACGCCGTCCAGATCGCCGCTGCCGCGCTTGACCGCACGGTCGATGGTATCGTTCGGCATATTGGCGGCCTTGGCGTCGCTGATGCCCTTGCGCAGGCGGGCGTTGGCATCGGGATCGCCCCCGCCGGTACGGGCCGCGACGGTAATTTCCTTGATAAGCTTGGTGAAGATCTTGCCGCGCTTGGCGTCGGTTGCGCCCTTCTTATGCTTGATTGTGTGCCACTTGGAGTGTCCTGACATTTGATAATAGCCCTTATTTTCTTGAATTAAACCTAAGAAAAAGACTATATCACGCTAGATTTTGGCTTGTAAAATTAGGGCGGTTTTTTCGGGCGAAGCGCCGGTAATTGCGACCTTCTTAAGGCGCGAAGAATGCCCGCTTACGATTTCGACAGCATTTTTTGCTGCCCCGAAGCTTTTGGCGAGGAGTTTTATGAGCTCTTCATTGGCCGCGCCGTCCACGGGCGGGGATGCAATGCGGACCTTCAGCACACCGTCATGCTCGCCCACGATCTCGCTTTTCGAGGCCCGCGGCACAACACGGACGTTGAATATAATGGCGTTTTCTTTTTGAGTGTAGATGATCAAAGTGGTCGTGGTTCGTGGTTAAGAGTTGAACTCAACGAACTCAATGAACTCAATAAACTACCCAGACACGAAGGTTCGCAGCACGATCGTCTGCAAAAAGCTGATCAGGATCAGCACGAGAAGCGCCGAGATATCGATCATCCCGAGGGGCGGGATAAGACGCTGGACCGGCAGGATGATCGGGTCGGTCACACGTTTTACAAAGCCCATAAACGTGTTACGGGAAAAGACGAACCAGGATGAGAGCACGCGTATAAATATGAAAAGAATCAGAATACTAAGTAGGGCGTAGAGGATAAATCCGACGATGATCTTCGCGCTGCCGGCCATAATACCGAGCGTAAGCCCGTCGATAATAAAGCAAACGCTGCCCACTATTTGCAGTGCAAAATATGTAAGCACCAAGGCGATCACCAGTGTCAGCAGCGGGGCATACCGGACGTCGATGCGGTAGGTCGCCAGAAAGCGCATCGCCGGGTAAACATATCTCTCGGTGATCTTGCGGATCTTGTACCAGAACCTGCCGATCTTGCCGAAAGGGTTCGGGTCCGAGAAATTAACGATCAGCCGCAGGACCATCAACAATGCGAAGACCCCGAAAAGCGCCGATACTATCAGCCAAATTATCGGTAAAACCGTAGTCGTTAAATACCCGTTGATCATATTATTGTGTTCTTGGCGTTTATTGAGTTCAGAGCGTTCAAGTGTTCAAAAGTGTTCAAGTGTTCAAGTGTTCAAGTGTTCAAGTGTTCAAGTGTTCAAGTGTTCAAGTGTTCAAAAATTATGGTTTATCCTGTCCATCCTGTTTGATCCACCTCAATCATACTCTCGCTCACCGAAAATGGCGGTCCCGACCCTTACGATGGTCGCCCCGGCTTCGATAGCGGCCTCGAAATCGTGGCTCATCCCCATCGAAAGCTCGCCTTTGCCGTCAAGCAGGCTGTCCCTTAACTCGCGCAGGCGTTTGAAATACGGGCGCGCCGCCCCGGGGTCTTCAAAATATGGCGGCAGGACCATCAGCCCGGTAAATTTGAGCCGCTCGCAGCCATTTAGAAACCCGGTCAGTTCCGGCAGGTCCTCTTCCGTCACGCCCGATTTTGTCTCCTCAAGCCCGAGATCGACCTGCACCAGCACCGGCAGTTCCGAGCGCTCTTCTTCTATACAGATACGCTCCAGCCGCCGCGCAAGTTCGAGCGAATCCAGGGAATGGATCACGTCAAAGAGCTGCACCGCCCGCCGCGCCTTGTTCGACTGCAGATGCCCGATCAGGTGCCACTCCGCCGCATCGCGGCCGATCTCTTCGATCTTGCCCTCGGCCTCCTGCACCTTGTTCTCGCCGAATATAGTCTGCCCGGCGGCAATAGCTTCGCGGATCGTTTCGGCAGGATGAGTCTTGCTCACGGCAACCAGCTTGACCTCGCTCGCATCCCGGCCGGCACGCGTCGCAGCCGATGCGATCCGCGCTTGTATTTCCTCTAAATTCTGCCGCAAAGTATCCTGCACAGCATTAAATATACCAAATGCTTTTGGTTAGAGGTACAATGGAATGTCCGATCCCCTGATTCTATGAGAGAACGAATCAACAAACCCAGAGTTTTCCTTTCCCACGCTCGAAAGGATGTCTATTTTATCGAGAAACTCGAAAATGATTTGCGTAAATGTCAGATAGATACTTGGCGCGACCAGAATGAAATTCAAGACGGACAGCCTTGGATGGACGCTATTTTCGAGGATGGGATTCCGACATGCGACGCCATTCTGGCTTATTTTACGGAAAATTCGCTGAATTCCCCTATGGTAGCCAAAGAAGTTGATTCTGCAATTTTGCGTCGACTTAAGGACAGCAAGATTGCATTCTTACCGTATGTGGGCGAGGAGCTAATTCGAACAAAACTACGTATCGACATTCAGACATTACACTGCAGAGAATGGAACGAGAAGAATTACTCCGAAATTCTACCATCGATTGTTGCTCAAATTTGGAGAAGCTATTTGGAACGAAGTATTTCAAATGCTATCTCGGTTGAAAGGAACGCGCGATTGGAAGCGGAATTGGAATTAGAAAAGTTAAGGAAAGAATCTAATAGTTCCGCTTTTTATCCCCAAGAGGAAACCGAGTTTCAACATATTTATGAAAGGTTTCAAGATCCCATGACCGCATCTCGATGTATAAACGAAGTAGTAAATGGCAATGTAGAAATCGAAGCGGGTCAAGTGGTGATAAAATACTCGTTCATCGAGCTTCTGAAATCCAATATTGATACCGGCCGAAGTTATTATGAACCAGAGCGCTTTTTAAAGGAATTAGAAAGCGAGATTTTAAAATTGATTCCTTCAGAACCTACCTCCACATTAGGTCCCCTAAGAGAAATGAAAAATCTAGTTCCGACTTTAGTCATATTTGGTTTGGTAGAACAAATTCCTTCCACCCTAGGGCAGATAAGTTATAAATATTCGGAAAAAATGTATAGGTTTATCTCTTGGCTTGATTTTCATAATAAATTCCAAGAGCAAGCAAAACCGGAATTTCTAGTTTCATCAAACCAGGACATTGAGTAGGGGTTGCCTAATGCGTTAGAGAGTAATTGGTTTCCTTGCACTTTTGTCCGCGAATTCGTATTATCAATAGTTCGCCCGTGCGGACGTGGCGGAACTGGTAGACGCGCAGGTCTCAGAAGCCTGTTGCCGCGAGGCAGTGGAAGTTCGATTCTTCTCGTCCGCACCAAATATTGAGCCGGTTGTCGGATAAGACAGCCGGCTTTTATACGCTCCGGTGTTTTGCGCAATTGCTCGGCGCTTCGCGACGCGCGGGCTTCCGCACGTCGATTTTGCATTCCGCATCCCTATACGCTCTAATCGTCTAGATGCGTGAAGAATTTATTGCAGCTCTTAAAACCCGCCAATCTGCTTTCGGTTTCGATCTGCCGGAAGAGGCAATCGAACGGCTTGCGAATTTCTACGACCTGATCCAGGAGCATAACCCGATACTCCATCTGGTAGGGCCGATGAGCGCCGAGGAGTTCGCCATCCGGCATGTGCTCGAATCGTTAACGCTGATCGACTATCTCCCGCACAATGCGAGGGTTGTCGATATAGGGCCGGGGGCGGGATTCCCTTCGGTTCCGTGCCTGCTGGTGCGCGAGAAAATGAGCGCGGTGCTGGTCGAATCGGGTTTGAAAAAGGCGAATTTTTTGAAGGAAGTTCTTGCCAAATGCGAGTTGGAAGCCCGCGCGGAAATTATCAACCAGCAATTCTCCGAGATCAAAAGGCCTTATGTTTCCTACATTACGTGCCGCGCGCTGGATAAATTCACCAAAAAACTGCCCGCGCTGCTAAAGTGGTCGGGCGACTGCACATTGCTCTTTTTCGGCGGGCCGAACCTCGGGGATGAGCTCAAAAAACTCGGGCGCGAGTTTACACACAGGCTTATGCCCATGTCCGAACAGAGATTTCTTTTTGTTTCCAACGCGACTGAGGAAGGCAAGATCGCAACAAAAAAGACCGAAAGTAGAGGAAAAGCTAAAAATGATCAAAAAAGACCGATTTTTTGACCGAAATACACCGTTTTTTGATCGAAATCCTCCTTTCAAAAATGACCATGACAGTATAAACCTTGCATACACTGATAGGTAACCAAGTGTTTACTTCGTGAAACACCCCTTTTGAAACACTTTGAACACTGAAACGTCTGAAACGCGCGTTAATGTAGCCCGCGCCCTCCGGTAGTTTACCGAGTTAGCCGGGTTGACTGAGTTTGCCGGGTTTTTATGAAGGCACGTCTGGGCCGGCGCCTCGCCTGCGTCCAGGCCACGTCAGTACCTATGCCGTGAATTCCATATCCAACCCAGGCATAACCGCGATCGGTCCCAAAATCGGCCGTTTCTCCCCAATTAGTTCCCCAGGAATTTTTGACCAGCCACGCCTTCTTCGTTTCGTCCCACCCTATTATGGCGACGAAATGTCCGATCTCTTTGTGATCCGCTTCCCGGTTATCCAGGTCGTTATAAACGCCCCCTGCGTAGTACGCGAAACTGCCTCCGGCGTCGATCCAGGATGTAACTGCTCCCCGCTCGCAAATCGCCTGTTTGATCTTCAAAATTCCCGGCTCGCCAACATTTTCCGGATTGGCCCAAGCCCAGGTCATTCCACCGAAAAGGATATTCAACTTTCGGTTCGGCGTTCCTACCAGCCCCGAATCGGGCAGGACGTCTTCACTTGTCGTTCCCCGTAAAACCAGGTATTCCAGCGCTTTATGAGCAGACCCCTTAATGCAGTCTCCCGCGGAATTATTGTTATTGGAGACAATATATTGCTCCGAACCGTTGATAGAGATGTTATTACGTATTAAGTAACTGGATTCCAGGGCGCTCAAGGCAGCGTATGCCCAGCAATTGCCGCACCGCTGCTTCCTGACGGGTGTGATCTTCCCAAGGCGGCGCCAGTCCCAGGTTTCCGAGTTAACCGAGCAGCCAGGACCCGCCGGAAGCTGTATCTTATCTGCAAACGCCGAATCGGCCGATAACAACCCAGCCGCTAAATCGTTTTGTGCCCGCGCCTCGGTTGGAGAGACGAGCGTTTTTAAGCCGCCGGTAATCTGTATCAGGTCCGATTGGCTGGCATAGGTCCGACCCACTCTAAAAGTAAGATTCAGGTCGCTGATCCTTTTCTCCAGCTTCGACAAGACCCTTGCTTCCGCGCTTACCGTCACCGGTTTTTCGGCTTTTACAGGCTGCTTTCTTTTGACTACGGGCGCGTCTTGACCCAAAACATCCTGTTTCATGGAAAAGGTCCCGATGGCAAAAATTAAGAGAGCAATATACCGGGCCTTATTATTCATTTTATTTCCTCGCTTGAAACACAATTTCGCCATTTTCCGCAAGATGAAAGCAACTGGTACAGCAGCAACTTATAGTCTGGCCGATATTACTATAAATCAATGAAAAAAATCCATTTTTATTACAAAATATTTGGTCTATTGCAGGGGGGCTTTATTGATCGAAAGGGAGAGGTCGTGAATAAAAGCGTGAAGCCGGACCCTTTCGAATTAGCGCGCGCTGTCTATTGTGACAGCTTCCCGTAATAACGAGACGATCGCCCGTTCGTCGATCTCGTCGACCGACTTGTAGATTTTGTAAAATATGACCTTGTTGGTGCCGTGGGTCAGGTAGTTATTTACATCCGGCAGCCTGTGGCCCTGGCTGAATCCCAGCAGCACGCCGCGCTTGATGCCGCCGCGCGGGACCGAGGCCGGCCAGATGATGCAGATCTGCCGCCTGCCGTAATAGCAGGGGACGTTCCAGGCGAACTTTTCCGTTGTATCCGCCGGCAGGTTCTCCAGAACGATCTGCCGGAGAACGTCTACTATCTCGCGCTCGTCGTCGGGCAGATATTCCCAAAACTCACCCATCGATCGGAACTTTGGTGTCATATCTAAGAGTTTATTGAGTTCATTGAGTTCATTGAGTTCGTTGATTACGGTTTTTTCGGCAGGGTCATCGTTTCGCCCTCGGAATTAATTTCGAGGTGACGTGTCGTTCCGTCGGTTACGCTCGGCGGAACAAGGTCTTCGGTTTTGTACGGAGACTCGGGCGACACGTACTCGGTTTGGTCCGGGGGCAGCGAATAATTCGGCGGCGGTTGGCCCATCAGCGGTTGGGGCGCGGCGTTTGATTGGGACCGATCGGCGAGCATCCGCTCGTACCTGATATAGTCCGGGATCCCTTTTGCCAGGTAGTAGACCGACGGAATGATCATCGCCCACCACCAGGAACGCGCGACACCGGTGATCGCCAGCGCGATAGCCACGACCACAAATCCCATACTGGTAATAATGCTCTTCAGCGCGTCGCTCTGGACCTCACTGGGGTCTTGACGGCGTTGTGCCCGGCGGCTTTTCCCGGTGGTGCCTGCATCGTCGATCGAAACCGTAGCCCCTCTCATAACGGCTGAGACGTCGCTAAGGCCGGTCCCGCACGTACGGCAAAATTGACCGTTTTCAGGATTTTGTGTTCCACATTTTGGACAAAACATATTTTTACGTCATTTCCGCTTTTTCCCTGGCACGAATCTCCGGTTAATATTACGCCCGCCGCTGCCGATAGTTCAACGATTTTATTTTTCCACACATCGGGATTTTTACCAATTCAGGAGAAAGGTTTCAACGAGAGAGAGCGCTGGGAACCAGAGAGAGATATCTTCAAGAGATTTCTTTCTTAAAAACCTCCGCGTGCTCAGCGACCTCTCTCGTTGAAATAAATTCTTTCGCCACACCGCGAAAACTTAATCTCGCATTAGCGCATCATAAAAGTGACCTGTTTTGAGGCCCTTTTCCTGCGATTTTAGATGGAGGTCCAGCAAAAACGTCTTATATGAAACGACCGGCTTTTCTGATTCTTTACGCTCTCGCCCTGGTACTTGCCGCGCTTCTGGCCGCGAAAGCCCAGCCGCCCGACACCGACCTAACCCAAGCGCCCGCGGGGTACACGGAAGTGACGCCCGCGCGGAAATTGCCCGGTATATTCGGCTACGGCGGGTGTTATATGCGCGAGGGCGGCGGCGTCTTTGACGAGGCCAGACTTAAACCGCTGCTTGAAAGAAAGGAGTGTGCGGAAGAGTTGAAGGCGTTGAATATCGACTTCGCAAAACACTCTCTTATCGGATGGTCCGCCCACAGCGATTGCCATATGCGCGCGCATACCAAGGTCTTCCGCAGTGAGACGGAGAAGAAATACCTTGTGATCGTCAACAATATCTACGGCGGGTGCCGCGCGAGCGGTTCGCGGTCGGGCTGGATCGTGTTGGACAAGATCCCGGCGGGTTACACGCTTGACATGAAAGAGGTGAGGGTCGACCGCATTCACGGAATCAATGCCGGCGGGGCGGATTTCTATTTTCCGAAACCGAAGTCGAATATAAAACCCGTACGACTTGAATCGCGCGAGATCGAGGTGCTGGGCTGCCTGCCGCTCGAGCGCCAGAGCCAATGGATATTGATAAAGGACGAGTTTTTGCAAACCGCACTCGAAGATAAAAGCCGCGAATGCAAGCAGCTGTTCAAAAATCTGGCCATCGATTTCGATAAATACACGCTCGCCGGCTATAACGTGAACACCGGCGATTGTCAAAGACCGCCCGATCTGGGACACCAGGTTTTTAACGACGCGGGCGAGAAGCGCTATGTGATGGAGATCAGCTATATCCGGAATTACGGCAGCTGCCATATACCCAGGTGGCACGCGGTCTGGGTGCTGGTGCCGAAGCTGCCGGGTGATTACGGGTTCGAGTTTAAGATGACCCCGAAAGAACGGCCCGAAACAAAGCCGCAGGCCCGCAGCTCTTAAATTTCGTGGTTACCTCTTTATTTCCTTCGATCAAAATTAAATTTATTGATAAAACTTGCGGCTTTCGACCTGGGACTTTAGACTTTGGACTATTATGTCCGAGCCGGAAGTAACTCTCATCCTCGCCACCTCCGATCTTCGCGAAGAATTTTGGGAAATGGCCCACGAGTGGCTGGCAGCGGACGACCCGCGCTACCGGGCAGGCATTGATAATTTCGAGAGCTATATGGCGCAGATCGAGCGCTTTCGGCGGGGAGTCGGCCTTGGGGCGAGGCTTGTCCCGAGCAGCGAATTCTGGCTTGTAAAGGGCAGGCGCATCCTGGGGCGCATCTCGGTCCGGCACCGGCTGAACGCAAACCTCGAGATCGAAGGCGGCCACATCGGCTACGACGTCCGTCCTAGCGAGCGCCGCAAGGGCTACGGCTCGCTGATGCTCAAACTCGCGCTCGAAGAAGCCCGGAAAATGGGGCTGAAGCGTGTCTTAATTACCTGCGATACCGACAACATCGCGTCGGCAAAAATAATCGAGAAAAACGGCGGCATATTCGAGAGGCACGATATCTCACCAATGTCTGGGAAACAGCTGAATCAATATTGGATCGAGCTCGCTTAAGAGTCGTGAGCGGTTCTTGAGCCTGTAATCACGAACCCACACGAAGGAACACGAAACAAGTCAAAACCCGGAAACCCGGTCGCTGCTCCCGCCACCTGCTATTTCCTCTTCTCATCGTCCCTAATCAGCCGGAAATCACCGGTTGCCGCGGGGTCGACAAAGGTGAAACTCCGCCCGTCGCGTGCGTTCCCGGCAAAACTTCTACGCGCTTTGTAAGGTTTCGATATCAACTGTCATATAGATACAGCAACTATAATACTGCCTAAAAAGGAGAAAATATATGCCACGACCAAGTACTTTTTTTACAACGCTTAATGGAATTACCGTCCTCTATGACCGGAGGCCGGGGGATTACGGCGAACGCGGCATTCCGCTCAATTTTTATGCAACCAGGGAGATCGAACACAAATTGGACGCCTGTTTTGCGGAGCTGCAGGAAGTTTGCCCGCTGGGAAGGCCGGACCTGATCCTGTCGGCCGGGACGTGGGTCGAGAAACCCGGATATCACGGAAACGGCGAGGCATTCGACCTGGACGCAATACACTGGGCCGGTAAAAAATTCGTTTGCGACGAATTCCCTTCCGACAGCCGCTTTTATCTCGGTGTGGACGCGGTCCTGCGGAAACACATTCCAACCGTTCTCAACTATTATTACAACTCCCTTCACCATGATCATCTCCATGTCGATATGGGCGGCGAGATGGGATTTACCCGGGCGCGCAGCGAGGTCCTGTTCCTGCAGGCGGCGCTTACGCACGTCCTGGGTATACCGGTGGGAACCATCGATGGAGACTGGGGCCCGAACACTTCCGGCGGGACCGAACGGGCCCTAACGGAACTGGGTATCGCCGGATCGATAAACGATGAAGCAGTATGGATGGAGTTCTTAACCGCAGTTTCACGCCGCGCTTTTGGTGAGCAAGTAGTCGCAGCCGGCGGCGTAAAAACGGTAACGGTTCGCAGACGGACAGTCGGCACCAGAAACCAATGGCTGGCGAAGGTCGACAATGAGGAGGAATTTCTTGTTGGCCGCGAGGCTTTCTACGCGGACCAAAACGGAAGGGGCCTTTCCAGTTATACCGGGCATAAATACGATCCGGACGATTACCGGGCAGACCACGGTTTCTGGGCGGATTTTATTTATCCGACCGCTTTCTGCGAAAGCGAGCAGGGCTTTTTTAACGCTCTCAATACCTGGGACCGGGCCCATTTTACCTTCGGATTCATGCAGTTCGGGGCGCATGTTTTCAAGGGAGACTTTGCCAGGTATTTTCGGGCCCTGCTGCAGCTGCCCGAGGCAGGCGAATATTTTCCGGAACTGGAGTTGAAAAATGGCCTTATCCACCGGAGGACCGCCAGCGGCAGTCTTGTAAATCTCGAAACCGATACCGATCCGACCCCATTGGCGAAGTATCTGAATCCCAATTTTCACGTTGTCGAAGAAGTGGAGGCGAAACAGGCAGCGCGCTTTATCCACTGGTGCGACAATTCGCCGGAGAACCGGCGGCTGCAGGTCGACGTTTCAGTAGAGGAATTCCGGCGTATCCTGAAGGACCGCGCGGCAACTTATTCGCTCAACGGCAAGCCGGATAGAGTTTGCCTGGTGATCGCGGATATCCATCACCAGGGGCGCGGCGGACGCACCACGGTCGCTAAAATTCAAACTGCCCTGGATACAAACGGGGACATGGAAAGGGCCTACCGGAATCTGTTGACGATCGGGCAGGCCAATTTCGAAGGCCGTATCGCGACCTTAAAGAACAAGGTCGCGGCGCTGAAGGCGGCAGGAATACTTGGAGTAAAGAAGTACAATACGAGTACGAACGACTTCGTCAACATCACATAAACCGGTTACCTGTAAAACTGCGCGTGTTGGAAGTAGGACCCCTGGGTCTACTTCCTCGCGAGCATCAGGTGGCGCATGGAGTTTCTCGCCTCACCGTCGATCGCGCCCGAATAGGCGCCGATCTTGACCTCGAGCTTGTCGGCATAGGCGATCTCCTGCATCGCGTCGGTTTCGAGCTTGTAAAGAAGCAGCTCGTAGGTCAGATCGCCGACTTTTTTGCTTACCAGCTTCATCGCTTTGACGTCAAACTTTTTACCGTCGGCGAGTAATACGAGATTCGGCGATTTCTTGAAAATTCCATCCTTCGACGAGGTCGCGAACCCGATCCCGTACCCGCCGACAGAAGTGCTGTTCTCGCCGCCGAAATAGACATACAACGAGCGGGTTTCGACCCGCTGCGTGCCCGCCGGGCCCTGCATATTCAGAAATGCGCCCGGGGTTTCGATGGTGCCGAATTTCTGGGCGGGGTCGTATTGGGTGGCGATACCGGTCGAGGGGTCCCGGCGGTCCTTATTGATATCGGGCCAGGGATTGTAACCGGCGGTGGCCTTGAGCACTTCTTCCGGCTTCCAGCGCCTCATCGGTGTCTTGGTTTGATCGACGGGGTTTATTTCAACAACCACGGTCGCCGGCTTCTCGGCCATCGCTTTCTGCCTGAGCGCTTCTTCCTTTTCAGCGCGAAACTCCCACGCCGGTTTTAGTCCGGGCACCGACCACACACCGAGCTTTTCAGCGCGGGCCTGCGACTGGTTTTCCGCGTAGGCGGTCCATTCAACCATGCCCTGGCCGGTCTGGTCGCGGCCCATGTGCCAGGCAGCGCCGTCACGCAGCATCTGCTGGCTGAGATCGATACCGCCCATCACGAGCTGGCCGGCGATGACCTCGGTCGATACGCGCTGGGCGCGAAATTCGACCCTTTTGTTTATCACAAGCTTTCTCAGGTGCTCGGCCACGGTGCGGTAAAGCGGCTGTTCAGGCTCGGGCACCTCGATATACTGCAGCGCCGCGGTCATTTTGCCGCCGACGGTCTGGATCACGACCGTTTTGCCGTCAAGCACATCGACGACCTGGCCCGAGAATTTGCTCTGCGGGAAGGCGGCCTGCGTGAGAAGGAGGATGAAAAGCGTTGCGGGGAAGAGTTTTAGGTATTTCATAGGCTTTGGTCGATAAGGTTGAATTGTTCGCCCTTACTTACGTGCGGGCTTATGCATAGGATCCGTAGCTCATCTTGTCTCGAGATCGTATTCGCGAAGCCGGCGGTAAAGCGTCGAAGGCGATATGCCGAGCAGCTCGGCCGTCTTGCCGCGATGCCAGCCTGTTTTTTCGAGCGCGCCCAATATCTGCTGGCGCTCGGCATCGCGCAGGTTGGACGGAGCCGGGTTCTGGAAGGAGCCGGTCCCGTTGGTTTGCGACATATTGTAGCTGACCGAGAGGCCCGCCTTTTCGGTCTTGAACGCGACTTCGGGCGGAAGCTCGCGGGTCGTGATCACGCCGTTGTCCGACAGCAGCGCGGCGCGCTCCAGGCAATTGCGAAGCTCGCGGACGTTGCCCGTCCATCGGTATGAGCACAATGCTTCGATAGCGGACGGCGAGATCTCGGGCGGGTTTACCCCACCGATCTTCTGCAGCAAATGGTTGGCAAGCGGTTCGATGTCCTCGCGGCGCTCGCGCAGGGGCGGAATGTGCACCTCGAAGCTGTTGACGCGGTACATCAGGTCGGCGCGGAATACGCCGTCCGCGATCGCCCGGTCCTTGTCGCGGTTGGTGGCCGCCACCAGCCTTACATCCACATCGACCTTCTTTACACCGCCGACGCGGAAAAACGAGCGGGTTTCCAGCGCGCGGAGCAGCTTGGATTGAAGCTGCGCCGGCATTTCCATGATCTCGTCGAGAAAAAGCGTGCCGCCATCGGCCAGTTCGAAGAGGCCCAGCTTGCGGGCTCTGGCACCCGAAAACGCTCCGGCTTCGTGGCCGAACAACTCGGACTCAAGCAGGCTGTCCTGCAGCGCGGCGCAGTTCAGATCGATAAAGGGTCGGTCGCAGCGCGGGCTCAGGCGGTGAATGGCCTGGGCGATCAATTCTTTTCCGGCCCCGGATTCGCCGGTGATCAGGACCGAGGTATCGGATGGGGCAACGCGCTGGACAAGACGCAGAACTTCCTTCATCTGCGCCGATTCCGCGATAATGTCCGGCATTGAATTACTGGTCCGCGCGAGTTGCGCGCGAAGCCGCTGGTTATCTATCTTGAGCTGCTGCTTTTCGGCCGCCTGTGTGACCAGGGCGGCAAGCTCTGCAATGCGGTAGGGCTTGGTCAGGTAATCGTAGGCGCCAAGCTTCATGGCTTCGATGGCGGTTTCAACCGTTGCCTGGCCGGTGAGCATTATCACCTCGGGCGGGTTCTGGCTTTTTTCGCGCAGTCGGCGGAGCAGGCCCATCCCGTCGAGCCGCGGCATATTCACATCGCACAGAAGAACATCGAAATCCTGTTCTTCGAGCAATTCCCAAGCGGA
>Ga0190272_10000290_pt1 | contig 28509 bp, 25 predicted proteins | sample Popmic504T_FD_133746 | JGI IMG/M metagenome (GOLD analysis project Ga0190272, IMG submission 133746) | Populus adjacent soil microbial communities from riparian zone of Shoshone River, Wyoming, USA - 504 T | ecosystem: Environmental > Terrestrial > Soil > Riparian zone | place: USA: Wyoming...
AATGATCAGGTGCCTCCATTGTTTAGGATCGGAAATTTCCAGGTCAAAACCTTCCTCTTCAACTACTGTAATGTGCCTTAGGATCTGCTTATGGTTAAAATTCTTAAACGGGTGCTTCTGAAAAACAGACAGGATAAGCCTCTTGAGCTTGTGGCGATCCACAGCCGGCGACTTTTTTTCTTTCATGTAAAATATTTTGGTTTCAAATGTAAAGATTTAACGTTTCAAACAACATGCGGTTTTGCGGTTGACTTTAAAATGATCCATGTTCAGATCATACTATTTCCCTGATGATGTAATTTCTGCCATTAAATGAAACGGTATTTCCGGCCATCCTGCCACTCAGGCCTCTGCCCAGGGGAGACTGTATGGAAATGGCAATTGCCTGCAGCGGGCCTGCGTGGATCCTTCCCACTCCAAGGGAAATAAAAAAATTACCATAGTCGGTAAGAACCAGGGTTCCTGGATTCACGATTGATGACGGAGTTGCAATATCGATTGCAGACAGAATTTTTTTCTCTTCCATTGCATCGTAGTACATTCTTGCATGCTTATCTCTTTCAATCTGCATCATTGCCCTTCCGGTTTCATGCTTATCCCCTGCAGATCCTTTCGTTTCACTGTTGGCTGCTTCCTGGGCTTCCATCATGCCGGCCCGTGCCGAAGCGATGCGATCATCCAGTATCCTGAAACAGTCTTTTAACAGCTCAATTTTAATTCCGGGGTCAGTCATAAAAAATGATTTAATATCGGAAGCCCTGTTATGATTTTTTTTCCTGGCACAATTCTATCAGAACTCCGTTTGAGGATTTCGGATGGATAAAGCACACCAGCTTATTATCTGCACCGGCTCTGGGCTCATCTGATAACAGCATAAATCCGGCCTCCTTTAATCTTTTCATTTCCGAAATAATGTCATCCACCTCAAAGGCTATATGATGAATGCCTTCACCTTTTTTTTCTATAAATTTTGCTATTGGACTGTCTTCGACTGTTGATTCAAGCAATTCAATCTTGTTAGGACCCGTGCTGAAAAATGATGTTGACACTTTTTCACTTTCGACCACTTCGGTTTTATACGCCGGAATCCCAAAGATCTTTTCAAAGAGCCGGTTGGATGCATTCAGGTCTTTCACAGCAATGCCGATATGTTCAATCTTTTTCAGGTTCATTTTCCGGTGGTTTTTTTTCTTTATAGATATAGTTCACATTCACCTGGTCATCAGTGGTCCGGGAAGCATCCGTGGAATCGCCAGGAATAACAGGATCTTCCTGGGTTGCGACATCATCGCTTTCCGGTTCAAGTTCCCATGTATAAGGAGGACGCTGCGGACCTTCGCTGCGAAAGAGAAACGCAGACAAGATGCCGGCCAGCGAACCGAAGAGGTGTGCTTCCCATGAAATGCCTTTCCACAAAGGAAAGACACCCCATATCATGCTTCCGTAAAGGAATACAACCAGTAATGAAATAGCGAGCAGGCGCGTATCCTTTCGAAGAATACCACTGACGAATAAAAAAAATGCCATCCCGTAAACCAGTCCGCTTGCGCCTATGTGATAAACATTTCGTCCGCCCAGCCATAACCCGGTGCCGCTTAAAAAGAAAATAAAGAGAAATACTTTCAGCGAAAGTTCCTTGTAAAAATAAACCAGGGCAGCACCCAGAAGGATAATCGGGATTGAATTGGATATAAGATGTTCAAGATCGCCATGAATGAACGGTGATGTGAGTATGCCGCTTAGTCCGTTCAGGGTCCTGGGCAGAACTCCGAACTCATCAAAACCATATCCGCTCAGATGTTCCATGTATCTGACCAGCCACATAACCAGGACAAAAAATGTAGCAGGAATAAATGAATACATGATGACTTTGAGCTCTCTGTCCATTTGCCAAAGGTAAATATTAGTTGGTAAAAGCTTCGGGTACATACCTCATTCACGGATGACAGATGATTTATCACAAAACCCGTGGTTTTTTATAACATTGCACCATGAACAGGATTGAGGCCGTCAAAAAATTTTCATATACGGGTCATTCCGGTGCCGTATATGCCCTGGAACCCGGATCAGACCATGGCACTTTTTATAGCGGGAGTGGCGATCACTGTATTGTGGAGTGGGAAACAGGCACAGGCAAAACCGGTACCCTCATTACCCGCCTGCCAGGGATCGTATATTCATTGAAGCATATTCCGGGTAACAGGCAGCTTTTTGCGGGTGATTCCCAGGGCCGGATCCATATCATTGATACCGTTGAAAAAAAAATTGTGAGTAGTATTGCAGGTCACGGTGACGCCGTTTTTGACCTTTTGCATCTTCCCGGGAAAGAAATGCTCGTTTCGGCCGGTGGCGATGGCCTTTTAAATTTTATATCACTGACCGGGTACGGGATAGCCAGGACCCTGGATTTCGGATCCCAAAAGGTTCGGTGCCTGGCCGTAAACCCGGAAGCTTCCAGGCTCGCAGCCGGTTGCCAGGATGGCACCATTGTAATTGTGAATTTGGAAAACTTTGAGATTGAGTACAGGTTCCAGGCCCACAAGGAAGGGTTTTCAGTTAATGCTGCAGTTTTTATCCATGACCGGTTGTTGACAGGCAGCCGTGATGCACACCTGAACGAGTGGGATTCAAGCACAAATTTTCCCCCCTTAAGATCCATTCCCGCCCACAACTATGCAATCTACCAGATATTACCGGATCATGGTAACCGGTTATTCGCAACTGCCAGCCGCGACAAAACGGTGAAATTATGGGATTCAGACAATATGGAGGTGGTTTCACGAGTGGAATCGGGTGGTCACCGGAATTCCGTTAACCGGCTTTTATGGGCTGCAGGTAATGGGAACGTTTTATTGTCGGCGGGTGATGACCGGACCATAATTGAGTGGGAATTTATACCCGTCAATTATTGACCTGGCTCAAAACAAAGCTCTCCTGAAATCGTTTAGAAGTAGGAAATAATTCATAAATTATTAGTTTTAAACAAGTTGATAGCCAGTTTTATTAGTAATAATGCCTGGTTTCAGAACTTGAAATATTTATGGTGCGGGGGTTTACTTTTGACCTTTGGTGTAGTATATTTGCACCCCCGATTTTTCTGGATTTTTAAACATTTTTAAGACCGATACATGAAGCTATCACAATTCAAGTTGCATCTTAGTGACAACCTTCTGGCCACACATCCGGCAACAAACCGGGATGAATCCAGGTTAATGGTGATCCACCGCAAAACGGGGAAGATCGAACACAAGATCTTCAAGGATATCATTAATTATTTCGACGAAGGAGACGTGATGATCCTGAATAATACCAAGGTCTTTCCTGCAAGGTTGTATGGCAATAAGGAAAAAACAGGAGCAAAAATTGAAGTATTTCTCCTGAGGGAGCTAAACCGTGAAAGCAAGCTTTGGGATGTGCTGGTGGACCCGGCAAGAAAGATCAGGATCGGCAACAAGCTCTATTTCGGAGATGATGACCTGCTTGTAGCGGAAGTGATCGACAACACTACATCTCGCGGACGTACACTGCGGTTCCTGTATGACGGGACGCCGGAAGAATTTAAAAAGACAGTTGAAAGCCTCGGTCATACACCGCTTCCGAAATACATCAAAAGAAAAGCGGAACCAGCCGATAAGGACAGGTACCAGACAGTATATGCCAAGCATGAAGGTGCTGTTGCAGCTCCTACTGCAGGTTTGCATTTCAGCCGGGAACTGTTGAAAAGATTGGAGCTGAAGGGGCTGAACTTTGCTGAAGTAACACTGCATGTTGGATTAGGTACTTTCAGGCCGGTTGAAGTGGAAGATCTGACAAAGCATAAAATGGATTCCGAACAATTCATTATAACACAGGAAGCATCCGATGTAGTTAATTCGGCAAAAGGACGGAAGAAAAGGATATGTGCGGTAGGCACCACAACGATGCGTGCTATCGAATCCTCCGTTTCAACAAATGGTGAGCTGAAGCCGGCAAACGGCTGGACCAACAAGTTCATATTTCCACCTTACGATTTCAGCGTCGCCAATTGCATGGTCACAAATTTTCACATGCCTGAATCAACTCTTCTGATGATGACAACTGCCTTCGGCGGATATGATCTGATCATGAATGCATACAAGGTTGCTGCCAAGGAAAAGTATAAGTTTTTCTCGTATGGTGATGCCATGCTGATCATTGACTGATCTTATGAAGATGTGGGGCCACCCTGCTGCCTGACACAATTATTTTAACCATGCATTCCGACAGCTGATGAAAAAATTTGCCTGTATAGTTGCCGGCGGAACCGGAACGCGGATGCTTAGTGAAATTCCCAAACAGTTTTTGACCTTGCATGAAAAGCCTGTTCTGCTTCATACGCTGTTGCGCTTTAAAGAGGCAGATCCCGGGATAGCGATGGCAGTTGTTTTACCTTCTACACACATCGGGTACTGGGAAAATTTATGCAATGTACACGATGTACCAGAGCACAAAATTATTAACGGTGGCTCTACCCGGTATGATTCCGTTAAAAACGGGCTTGATGCGTTTGAAGAAAATGGTCTGGTAGCAGTTCATGATGCCGTAAGACCGCTGATCACCCCGGCATTTATTAACCGATTGTTTGAAAAAGCTTCAGAAAACGGGAATGCAGTTCCTGTTATTCACATCCAGGAAACCATCAGGATGGTTGAAGGTAGCGGCAACCGGTCAGCCGACAGGTCTCTCTTCCGGATCGTGCAGACTCCGCAGGTTTTTGATCTCGTACGGCTTAAAAAGGCATTCAGCCAGCCTTACCGCCAGGCCTTCACAGATGAGGCTACAGTAATGGAGCTTGCCGGTGAAACCATCCACCTGGTAGACGGTGAGGCTGCGAACATCAAGATTACAACTCCTGCCGACCTGTCATTTGCTGAAAGAATGATGGTTTAACCATCAATCCATATAAGTATACTGCTACCTGTTGTAAATCAGGTCGCCGGGTGATCTTGATAACAGTTTGCGTATATGATACCATGACACCAGCATGGCTGTGAGAAAGATAAATACAAAAACAAAAAACACGTTACGGTCGGCCAGGAAATACGCAGTGTGTTCTTCGAGCGCATACCGTGCTGCCAGGAAATCATCCAGAAAAATTCCGGCAGGCATGGCGATGCAGAATGAGATGATCATGCAAAGGCTGATGAAGCAGGCCATGATGGTAAGATAAATTCCCCGTGTTTCAGAATTGCCAAGTCCGAAAGCCTTAAAAGTTCCAATGTTCATCCTGACCTTGTTCAGGTGCATTTTAAGAATGTTGGAAATGAAGAGGCTGATGCAGATAATTGCAAAAAGCAGGAGCAGAACCGAAATAATCAGTGTAATGTTACTCATCATGCGGAAATTCTGCTTTTCAACAATATGTGCAGAATCAACCTGTATGGGACTTGCATCACTTCTGGCATTGAAGGAATGCAAATAGCGGCTGAAACTTTCCACGCTGTCGAGCGAGCTGAAGTTTATGCAGAGCATATCGAAAGGATCTTCGATCTCCGTAATTCCCGCATCGCTGAAATCATGAAATCTCGTGATCTTATCCTGCTGACTGCGGAATTCAGGAAGACTTTCAATCCGCGAGGCAAGCGAATTCACAACTTCCACAGACTCAGGTACCGGTGAGAAGCTTATGAGCAAATCAAATCCGCCGGCAAAAGAAGTTGTGTGCTCAGAAGGAAAAGTGACCTCAGGTGAATACTCATTAAAATCGCTTACGGAACCAATGAACTTCTCCGCCGATTCCTTCAGAACAGAAGCGGCTTTTTTTTCACCACTGATAAAGTAAGAAAGATTCTTCCTTTTATTTCGTATATCAAAAGTGTTATCATCGCCTTCCAGATACGCTTTATAAAAGAATACGGTTGAAATAAACCCGTTCTTCCCCGGGATATCTTTAACCACAGCCCTTACAGGAACAGGCACCGGCAGCCTCAGGCTCCTGTCATGCTCATCGGCTGCGGGATATGCCATCATGATAAAAGCCGGTTCGACGCTATAACCAAGCTTCTCCAGGAATTCACGTGTTACGATAAGTCCGAAATCTGTTTCACCGCTGAATACCGAATCTCCCGCTACCCGGTTCCCGTCTTTCAGTATCTCAGCCAGGATGGGATCTGTGTTAAGCCCTGTTTCGATAGTCCTGCCTTTCATAAATTCATAGGCCGCAGGATGTTGCCTGTTATAAAAAGCCAGGTTGTATTCAAGAAAGCTTGTAGCAGAATTGATTGCGAACTTTTCCCTGGTCTGATCCTCGTTGAGGTTGTCGCGGATGAGCTGGAATGCATATCCCGATTTCTCGTAGGGTATCTTTACAGTGAGCCAGTTCACGAAAGCATCGTTAAGCTTGCTTCGGAGAAAAACAAGGCTGCCGTTTGCAAATCCCAATGCAAGCAGCGTAAAGAACATAATGCCGGAAAGAACAAGGATGTTCGATAAGCCTCTTCCAAAAAGCGCTTTCCCTTCCTTCATCAGAAACAGCCTGCGGTAAGTGGTATCCTTTTGTCCGGCAGGTGGCTGCTGGTTATCCTTTGAGTCCGGTTTTTCAGTTTCGCGGTAAAGCATCCGGATTCGTTTTCGGAATTCTTCAGATCCCGTGCTGTCATGCGCAGTCCACTCATCCCGCTGAAAAACGTTTTCCTTCAGCACTTCCCCGAATCCCTGTATAGGATCCTTGGTGATAACGGCAATCATGTCGGCAAATTTCAGCGCCAGGTTTATGTCGTGGGAAACAATTATTGCTGCAGACTTCTGGTCCAGCACGGCTTTCAGCAGGGCGAGCAGATCATTTGCATTAGCCTCATCAAGGTTTCCGGTAGGCTCGTCGCCGAACAGAACGGTGAAAGGTGCATTGAGCGCCCTGACGAACGATACACGCTGGCGCTGTCCGCCCGAAAGGTTCACTGCCAGCTTACTGAACGGCACTTCGCGGTTTCCGAGTTTAACCCTGTTCATCAGGAGGGAAGCGCCTTTCATAACACCCTGCAACTCTTCGTTCCTTTTGATCATGGATGACAGGCAGATGTTTTCATAAGCCGTAAAATTCTCCATCAGGTTTGTTTCCTGGAAGATGAAGCTGAAATGTTTTTTCCTGATCCGGGCAGCATCATCGCCGCCGCTTTCCCAGAGGGTATCATAGGCTGTTGCCGGGGAGCCCGGCTCAGGCGAGAAATCAATCCGACCACCTGCAAGTGTGCGGTTCATCAATCCCAGGGTTTCGAGCAGTGTACTTTTTCCGGAGCCGGATGCGCCCAGCAGGAAAGTTATTTTCCCTCGCGGGATCTCAAGCATTGGGATATGAAGCACTTTGCCGGCGCTATCCCCGTATGAGCAGGAAACATCAGTGAGCTTAAAAAGATGTTCCATCCCGCCATACGTTATATACGAATATGTTCACGCAGAACCACATAGAAAAAAAACATCCTTTAGTCGAGGAATTTCGCGGGCAGCCAGTAAAATTTTGAATCATTGTTGACGAACGAATATTTATCCTTCTGCCGGATCGAGTTCAGGTTTTTATTTATATCCACCAGCGTGTTCCGGATCTCCTGGAGGTCGGCACGCGAAACTTTTTTCTCTTCATTCAGGTCTTCCAGCGTATACCTGATGAACAGCTTGTTCCGGGAGGGCAGGCCGGTTACCCTTTTCTGTATTTCACTCAAAGGCCTGTTCATTGCCTTTTTGCTTTCCTTACCGTAATATGTAACCACGAGCTGTTTGTAGGCATCAACCAGGCCTTTCCGGAGATCGCTTGTTGCTTCCGCCACCGAAAGCTTCCTGAAAATATCGATCAGGTTCTGAAGCTCATCTTCGGTGAGGAAGAGGGTATACGTATATAACGGATTTTTCAGCTTGTCGTTTTTAACCGGGATCTGTCCTTCAACAAAAAGCTGGTTTACTTCCTTTGCATCAAGAAGTGAAAAAATGTACGGATCGATCTCACCGTTTTTAACCAGCAGGAACACAGCTTCCGAAACCCTGACTTCCTTTGCTCCCTGTCCTTTGATCATGGCAGCAAAATCGGCCAGCACTTTTTCATGGTCACGCACGAGCTCTTCCACCAGGTCGGTGATGTTGTCGCGGAAATAACCGATACGCATTTTCTCATTCATCTTTGCATAAACGATCGTTCCCGGAACAGGACTTTTCTCAGGAAAAGGCAGCTTGAGGATCTGAGGACGTTCAACTGCAAATGTGATCTTGCTTTTATCCGTTTTGGCCTTTCCGATCTGGTAACGGGCATACGAATTGCTTGTGCGCTTTGCAGCTTCAGCAGCGATATCCCTGATCTGGTCCACAAATTTCTCATAGATGGGATCCGCTTTTTTTACAACCTGGAAGGCCATCAGGCTGCACTGCCATTTAGCAAGGTTGTTCTTTATCTTCTCCTCGCTTATTCCCTTGGAATCAACTGCGTAATTTCCTTCCGCGCCAACGAGTATCAGCACATTGGTCTGGTTGGTATCGTCGAACATCCGCATAGCCTTGTCGAGTGCAAAGTAAACGGGAGCTCCTGTTTGTTCGCTGCAGTGAATATTCATTGAGCTGTCTTTCGCAAGGAAGCTCTTTAGTACCGCCACATTTGTCAGCGCCTGTTGTGTGACCTGTACCTCCGGCTCACATGAATACTCTCGGTAAACAACAGCCCCATAACGTATACGGCTGTTCCTGTTCCGGTCGGCCAGTGAATAAGAAATTTCCGTTATGGCATCAAACACAGGTCTGAGATATTCCTTGCACTGCTCCGATCCATCGATTACAAACACAAGGTTGATATTCTGCCAGTCGGAACGGATCTTATTGTATTTCCTGTTGTTCTCAACCTGCTCACCGTCAGACATCACAGATTTGCCGGTGTTATTGTCGAAAAGATCCGTAACGTACCCGGTCCTGATGATCTCATTCTGTGCATCACTTACGTGCAGGACGGGATAGCGGAACTTATATGAATCATATCCTTTCTCACCCGGATCCTCAGACTTGGCTGGAGTTCCGGAAAAATTCCCCTTTTTAAACAAGAGCGCTTCCTGCGTAGTAGCAAGTATCGCAGGCTTTATTTTTGAACCCTTTCTTTCTGCAACGGCATCCTTTTCACTGTTAGGCTCCAGGCAAAGCACTTGGCCCCATGTGTGAATATTGTCGGTATTCACCCAGCCCATGATATTTTCTGATGCGTTGGATGGCAATATTTCAGGACTTTTTCCGATGAGTAGCGATGTGCCTTCCTTTTTATAGATGTATAGAAAATCGAAAATCCTTACTTCATTCCGGTTCCTGGAATCAGCGCTGAGCGACGGCGAATTGAAAAGAGACAAAGCCCGCGCTTTTGCAGTTGCAAGATTCTTGAGCGCCGACTGCCGTTTAACGGTAAGCGCTTTCTGCGTAAACCTTGATGAAGTATCCACCAGCGCATCACTCCAGAGCAGAACCCTTGATTTTGAGATCCAGCCATAGTCCTGTGCTGCATTGGTGAATTCCATTTTTGATATCGTCTCGCCCACAGTGGCATCGGATGCATACTTTGCAATCCTTACGCTGCTTTCATTTTCATCGGCAACGTAAAAGCTTTCCATGAATCCGAGCGTTTTATGCTCCTCCTTCATGGTTTCGTCCTTGTATGTTTTGTTGGCTGACCGGTCGGAATAAACCTTCCAGATACTGCCTGTCCCGTTTGACCTTGTACTTTTCACGGGGACCACTGAACCATCAGGCTCAGCGTAGGGCAAGGGAATCCGCACAACTTTTTTCCCCTTAAGCGGACCTTTCTGTGCAAACAACGGACTGCCCAGGCATATTAATGCCATCAACATCCATCCTGCATTCCTGCATATATTTCCCAATTTTTTCAAAGTCCGGTCAATTTACACGTTATTTCTGATTTAAATGCCCCGGTATTATAAAAGTTGAGCATATCCATAAGCTGCTGTTCGGAAAAATCCGCATCCGACCTGTTGTAATAAATGTTTACCTCCCCAATTTTGCCACCATTGCCGAATGTTGCCATGATCTCTTTGGCAAAATTAACAGGCACAGGCTTTCCCGCCTCCATCATGGCCTGAATGGTTACAGCGGATAAAAAATAGTGAAAACGGAACGCCGAAGACACTTTCAGCTGACTACGGTAAATGGCAGCCCTTGCTCTTCGTATATCCTCATCAAGGTCAGGCAGCCTGGTGTTTTTTTCGAGCAGGTCCATTCGGAAGCTTACCGATGCAGATTCGGAAATCCTTTCTTCAATTCTGAATTTATCGTAATCGCTCATAAACATCATAAATCGCGATGTATTGACGTTCAACCGTGCAACCTCTGAAAACAGGAGGTCCATCAGAGTGTCATGCAGGGCCTGTGATTTGCCGGTTTTGCTGTTGTCGACATAAAAAAAATCGAATGATGAATAGGTTTTCGTTTCAGGCCGTTGTCCTTTAACCAACGTGGTTATTATAGATAAAACCAGCATTGTACATATCCTGAGGTAAAATGTATTCCGGAATTTCATCATATCATTTTTTAAGCGTTGCATGAATTCTGACATCTGATATGCAGCCACCTCTTTTTTTAACTTTTACAGATGTGATGATGGCAATATTCTCAATATCGAATACCAGGTCATAGAAGGATGAATACTTGTTTCTTACGTCGGATGCCGGGTCGCCTGTAAGAGGCGTGGACTCACCATCACAGAGCATATTTTTAATCTGATCCTTCAGTTGGTTTCCCTTGACCGTTTTGCCGCTTGCACGATAGGAATTAAAAAGGGCTTTGAGGGTTTCATTCTCAGAATAGCCTGAACCGCTCCCTGCTGAGGAAACCACGGGGGATGATACGGCTTTCAGCGGAGGCATTACATCCACATAAAAAACAGTATCACCAATAAAGCCATCACCCTTTACGGACACAGAAACCTTTTTATTGCCGGGCTTTGAAAATGTATAGGATACTTCTTTTCCTTCCAGAGGAACAATGCGGTCTTCCATCGTCCAGCTTATTTTTGTTGCTCCAGGGGTTTGGTCATTGAAAAAAGTAGGTTCGCCAGCATTGATCTCGAATGGAGGCGCAACGTCGGGCGTAATTCTTTTAACCGTTACTCTTTCCTTTATAGTTACTTCCGCATTCATAAAGCAATTTCCGGAAACCTTTAATGCTACCGTGTATTTGCCGGGTTTACGGTAAGCGTATTCGGGGGAATTTTCTGTAGAAGCATGCCCGTCACCGAAATCCCATGTAAGTATTTCTGCATTTGTATTTTCCGGCACAAACCTGATGCGGTCGCCGGCAAAAGGCTGATCCGGTATATACGAAAACCGGGGCTCCACACATGGTTCTCCCTTCAGGTATTTAAGGAGAAGCAAACCCAGTGTGAGCAGGATCACAGAAAACATGGTTATGTAAATATTCCTGTCGAACATATTTCCGTTTAGTGAAGCCCTACCTTTATGCCGGCCATGATTCCATAATGATAGTACCTGATATTTCCGCTACCTGCAAGGATGCTGGAATATCCCGAGCTGATCCTGTCTACAGGCATATAATTACTTTCCCCTTTCTGAAAGATGGTTCCATATACAATACCTGCTCCGGCGGTTACAGCAACGTTATGTGCAAGGTAATAGCTGAAACCCAGCCGGAGGTTTGCGCCTATGCCCGTTTGATTTTTAATTTTCTGTGAGGAAGAAATATTCCTTCCCAGTGCAAAATCATAACCCGCATCAAATTCCTTGTTAAAAAAAACAGCAGGCGTTGCTCCGTTCTGCAGGGCTGCTACTTTTTCATCGGTCATCAGCACATCAGTCTTTGATCTTACATAATGTTGGGCATAGCTCCAGCTGGCGCCTTCATCATTTGTCTGGTAAATACCTTCATAATCTGCTTCAACTGCTGCAGATGTGCTGCTTTTGAAAAACAGCAGTGATGGGCCGGCCTCCAGGTATAGTCCCCATCTCCCGTTTAAGGTATTCCGGTATTTCAGCAAAAGAGGTAATGAGAAATATGATGACTCCACTTTTTCAAGTGCTCTTTGCATGGTCACGATCCGACGGTATACATCCCCGTCGCTGTCGACCGACCTGTATTGTGCAGTGAAATTTTCCCAAAGTATGTCGGTATTGAACTTATTGTAATTGATTCCGGTGCCAAGGCCTAATGTTTTTTTCTTTGAAAAATAATATTCCACTTCAACAACCAGTCCGACACTTGATGAATTTGTCCCTCCATATGAAACTTCACCCCTGTTTGCATTTTCGGCATCAAGCCTGTCATACCCCGTGTCACCCAACCCCGGTGCCACAACTTTCATATTATTGAAAAGCAGTGAGGCACCAGCAGCAATATTAAAAGCTGTGGAATATTCATTCACCGGGCAACCCCTGTTCATGGAGCTTCCGGCACTTTCCGGACATGCATCCACGTGATCGGCAATGCCGTCCTTGTCGGTGTCGGGACATCCCTGAAACATCAGCGGGCCAAAAGTATCCGGGCATTTATCAGCTTCATCGGTTACCCCATCAGAGTCCCGGTCGTTCATGCAGCGGATATGGGACCCGATCATAGTGATCTTCTGAATTTTTATATCAGAAAAGTCAGGTAATATGACTATGCTCAACAACAACGTATCCTTGTTTTCAAGCATCATACCGTTGCTTTTGGTTCCGCTGATATTTTTTCGGATCACAACTTCAATAAGATGATCTGAATATCCTTTGTAACTGATGGCTGAGCTGATCACCTGTGACCTGATACCGCCCGGGAAATCAGTCTTTACATCAGCAAGATAATCATCAATGGTTTTATTCCTGAGCTGGTAATGCATGGCTTTTTCTTCCGGGGCAAATACGGCATTGATGTCATCATATACAACTGCATTTTCAGTAAACAGGCTACGGTAGCGTGATGCAGCAGCATCTGAAATTCCGGATGAGCCCGCTTCCTTCAGCGATGAGGTCTCAATAAATTCTGTAAGCAGCCGGTCGGTCATGTTCATCACTTCCATTCTCCTGTGAAGGTCCTGTGCTGATGCAGGCACGGCAGTGAAGCAAAACAAAATTGCGGGTATGAATTTCCTGAGCTTCATATTATCTGATGAATAGTTTGCTTACAAGCCGTTCGTCCTTAAGGCCACGCAGCTCAATCAGGTATACCCCAGGGGCAAGCCCGGAAAGGCCGAATTCAAAACGCTGGTGATCGTCCGTTTTATAAATTGACTGGCTGTAGCTGAGCCTTCCGTATGAATCGATGAGCCTAAGGCTGATTTCACCATAAATGCTGCCGCTAACATCAACCGTAAACGAACCATTGTTCGGATTAGGAAGAACTGCAAGAACGGGCTCGCCTGAATTGTCGGGGCCAGGTGACACCGGGCCACTCTTTTTATACGGGTTGTTATAATATGATTTTGTGGTGCAGCTGTCAATACCCGTAATCACCCAGTAATATTTTTTCAGGATGTCGAAAGAATCGAGGGCATGGTAAACCTGGTAGACTTCCCCGGTAAGCTTATGCGGAAGCAACTGGAGGTCATCATATCCCCATTGATAAAAATCAACTGTATTATCAAGGGCAATAAGGGTATTTCCGAGAAGCTTGAAAGCAACAGGCACTGTATCCGGCGCATCCCTTGTGCCATCGATTGTAAAGATGCAGGTGGTATCGGTGGTACAGCCTGAGGCAGTATCTACAGCCGTAATTGTAAATATATTCTGGTAGGATGCAGATGTATCCGGGAAATCGATGTTGATTACGGATGAATCACTGTTGGCGTAATAGATGATCGTTTGTAAATTGTCAGAGGACCATTGAAAATGACTTCCAGGATCGCCCGAAGCAACCAGGCAAACATTTTTCGAACCGTTGCATAGCACAAAGTCCTGAGCCGTCATTCCTGTTAAACCCGGGACAACCGGGTTTTTGACGATTGTTACGATAGACGCGGCCGAAACGGCAGGGCATGGGCCAGGGGGATTATCGGTGGTAAGCGTAAGAGTATCTGAACCACCGTTAAAGTGTGCAGGGTCATGGATATAATAAGTATTAACAAGAGCGGAATCACCGAATAATCCATTGCCTGAAGACGACCAGGTGGCTGATGTGGCATTTCCGCCAATTGTACCGGTGAGAAAAATGGTATCCCCTGAACAGGCCTGCTGGGCCATGCCTGCATTTACGGTGGCTCCGTTATTTACATTCACGGTGATCCCATCTGAGGCAGTGCATCCTTCATCATCTGTAACGGTAACAGTATACGTTCCGCTTGAGGCTGCCACCGACACAAAAGATGGCGGGTTCTGCTGGCTGTTGGAGTAGGATACGGGACCGGTCCATGAATATGAGCTGAAATTTCCCGTGCCGCCGGAGGCATTGCTGTTCAGGTCTATGGCATTTCCTTCACATATCGTAACAGTTGACGGGGAAGTATTTGCCATGGCGTTTACCGTGACGGCATTGTTTACCTGCACGTCAACCGTACCACTGCCCGTGCAGCCTTCGCTGTCGGTAACAGTAACCGTATATGTTCCGGAGCTTCCCTGAACTGCGCTGAAAGGGGCCGGGTTCTGGATTGTGTCGCTGAATGAAGGGCCTGTCCAGCTAAATGAACTGTACGGCGGGGTCCCGCCTGCAGGTGTACTGTTCAGGTTTAGCGGTCCGCCATCGCAAACCAGCGTATCGTTTACTGTGGCGGCTACTGAGGGAAGCGGGTTCACATTTGTAACTGAAACCTGGTCGGTTGCAGTACACCCGTTATCGTCGGTAACTGTTACAATATATGCTCCTGCCGAACCGGCTGTGGCACTGAATGATGCCGGGTCCTGTGAGTTGTCGCTGTAAGATCCGGGGCCGGACCATAAAAATACATTCCCCCCTGTGGAATGCTGGACATTTGAATTAAGGTTAATGCTTCCGCCAAGACAAACTTCCTTGTTACCTGCCGAGCCATTCAGCAATGCCGTAATCGTGATGCTGTCGGTAAAAACAATAAATCCAGCCGAATCACTGCAATTGTTGCTGTCTGTGACCAACACACTTACGATGGTATTGCCGGGAATGGTAAGACTGAAGAACCTGGAGGAATCGGCCGACTGGTAACTTGATGAAAGAGATGAAGCGACGAACCAACTGTAGGTATAAGGAGCGGTTCCGCCTGAAACGATGACCTGGACACTATCAGTCACACCTTTACAGAAAAGCGGAGCCGGGGCAAGTGATACATCATACGACAGGCACTGGCCCAATATTTTATTAGACAGCAACATCAGTATTAAAAAAATCTTCATCGCTTTAATTTTCATGAGCAGTGAATATGTTGCTATTCATTAATATTATCCCTGGAACATTCCGGGGCGGAAATAGCCCGGATGTGCAGGAATATGCAGGTTGTAAGATTTCTGTCGACAATTCAGCTGTAAACATAATCAGCAGCTAGGGCCGGGGTTTAAAAGTAAGGTTTCAACGAAGGTATAAAAAAATCAAAACAAACAACATTTTACCATTCCGGCACCCGGTTTACAGGTTCTATCCAACAGGTTTAAAATCAAAATGAAAAACTTCCCCGAAAGGCACATTTTTTTGTCACTGGGTACGCAGGAGAGACAGATAGCGGCAAACTGTCCCTTTCCTGTAAAACCAGATTAATACCTATGAATATGTACAAAATAATTTTATTTTTGCAGAAACTAATTAATTTAAAACCAACTAAAAATGAAAAAAATTTTACTCTTATTTTCTCTTATTTTCCTGAGCATTGCGGTTAATGCTCAATATGCATGGGTAAGCCAGGCTACAGGATTTTCGCAGGTTTCAACAGGTGTACGCAACGTTAGCGTGGTTGATGCTAATATTGTGTGGATAGCCACGTATGATGGCTCTGGAGGTGCAGCTAACCGCACTGATTTTTCAAAAACTGTAGATGGCGGTGTCACCTGGACCCCCGGAACGGTGCCTGCCCCGGCTTCCTATAACTGGTCTATGATACATGGTCTCAATGCAGATACAGCATGGGCTATGTACTACAATGCTGTTGCAGGTTCAGGCGGAGGTCTTTACTTTACGGGTGACGGTGGTGCAACCTGGGTTCAGCAGGATTCGATAAACGGAAGCACATCTAAAATTTTTAATGCAACTTCATTCCCGAATATTGTATATTTCTGGGATGGACTGCAGGGCGTAGCACTGGGAGATCCCAACACAACGGAATTTGAAATCTACACCACTACAGACGGTGGCATTTCATGGGTGCCTGTTCCTGGTGCAGATATTCCGGATCCACTGGCAGGGGAATTCGGAATTGTTGAACATTTCAGTGTAGTTGGCGACGTTTTCTATTGGGATACCAATAAAGGAAGGGTTTTTAAATCGACTGACCGCGGTCTGACCTGGACAGCTTCTGTAACCGGAATTACAGTTCCGACCAATGGTGCCATGAACATCTGCTTCTATAATGATTCAAGTGGACTTGCCCGGCTTTATGCACCGCTTACAGGCACTAACACCATGTTTACGACAAATGATGGGGGAAATACATGGACTTCGGCTACACCAACAGGAATTTTCTTTGGTGCAGATGTTAAATACGTTCCGGGAACAGCATCCAGGCTTATAAGCACGGGCTCGGATTTCACCAATGGATTTATCGGATCTTCTTTCAGTGAAGACGGAGGACTTACCTGGGTAACGTTCGAAACCAATGCCCAGCGGACAGCACTTGGTTGTGCAGATTCGCTTAACATCTGGGCAGGCGGTTTTACTACCAGTCCGATATCTGATGGCATCTTCAAATACACATATGTTCCTCCGGTAGCATGCTCCGACCCGAATATCACAGCTGGGGTAACCTCGGCTAACGATACCCTTATATGCCCCGGTGATACGCTTACGATTACCTCGACAGGAGTATATGCACCCAATAGCGGTGACTATAGCGGGGTCAGCTGGGTGATCAGCACGGCTGACATTTCCGGCAGTACAGACCCGCTTCTTGAGCCTACATTCATCACATCTTATACGTTCTCATTCCCGGCACCTTCCACAAGCTTCAGGCAACTGATCAGCGACGGTACGTTCATAGGCGCAGCGATCCCTTATGGCTATTATTACTGGACACCTGTAGTTTTCGGCAATGCAACCGTGGTGAATGCACCTCCAGTGTTCCTCCAGGACCTGGCACTTGATAATGCCTGTACACAGGCAGGGACGTCAATCCTGATCCATGTCAACGACGGTACCGATCCTAACTGCGGTGTTGGTATCAGTGAGAACAACGCTCAGCAGCTTTCATTAACTGGTTATTTCAACGGGTCACAGGCGCTTAACCTGACCATCATTTCTAAAATGACTGAAAAGGCAACTCTGCAGATTATTGATGTTACTGGCCGCCAGGTTTATGGCAGCACAGTTGAACTTGCTTCAGGCATCAACAAAACAAACATCAATGGCCAGGCTTTCAGCTCCGGACTTTATTTTGTTAAGATCAGCACAGGCAGCAAGCAGGTTGTTACCAAAATTGTAAAGCAGTAACATATAGTTTATTTTTAAAAAAAAGCCTCCCGGCAAATTAGCAGGGAGGCTTTTTTTAAATGCACAGTTTATGATTGGGGATAAAGTAACAGCAACATTAAGCATATACGAAGTATATTCACGACTAAATCAATGAATACTTATCGCCCAAACCTTTCAAATATTTCCCTTTCCAGCCATTCACGGTGTGAAGGATGGGCTATCTCTGCAAGGGCAACCGCCCTTTGTTTGAGATTTTTTCCGAATAAATAGGCCACTCCGAATTCTGTCACCACATAATGCACGTGAGCCCTTGTTGTAACAACACCGGCACCCTTTTTCAGAAAAGGAACTATTTTAGATTCCCCGTTCTTTGTAACGGAACTCATTGCAATAATTGGCTTTCCACCTTCCGATAATGCCGCTCCTCTCATAAAATCCATCTGACCTCCGACACCGGAATATTGATATGTGCCTATTGAATCGGAGCATACCTGGCCCGTAATATCAATTTCGAGAGCCGAATTTATCGCAACTGATTTCGGATTCTGACGGATTACATGTGTGTCATTCACATAACTTATCTCAAGGAAAATTATGTTGGGATTGTCATCAATAAAATCATAGAGATCCCTTGTACCGATAGCAAATCCGGTAACAATTTTTCCCCTGTGCTTTTTCTTATATCTATTTGTGATGATCCCATTTTTTACCAATGGAATAATACCATCTGAAAACATTTCCGTATGGATTCCCAGGTCTTTATGGTTATGAAGGCATGAAAGAACTGCGTCGGGTATTCCGCCAATGCCCATTTGAAGGGTTGATCCGTTTTCTATCAGTGCTGCACAGAATTTGCCAATGGTCATGGAGCATTCATTCACATTATTCCGGTAATCCACTTCCGGTAAAGGATCGTCAACTTCAACCATGGCATTAATTTCACTGACGTGTATGTAACTATCTCCATGTGTGCGCGGCATATTTTTGTTCACCTGCGCAATAACATATTTTGCATGCTTTAATGCTGAACGTGTTATATCCACTGAAACGCCCAAAGAGCAATATCCATGCTTGTCGGGTGGGGATACATGAATTAAAGCAACATCGAGTGGCAGGATCCCCTTCTCGAACAAAAGATGGATCTCACTGAGAAAAACGGGTATATATTCACCATATGGGCCATTTACAAGCGCTCTTGTATTACCGGAAACAAACAGTGAATTCAGAAAAAAGCTTTTCCCAAAATCAAGCTCATTGAAAATCGAATCACCCAGGGTAGAGATGCTGACAAGCTCCACATTACTTAATTCGTCTTTTCTTTTAAACAATTCTTTTAAAAGATTCAAAGGAGTAGCTGCGCTACCCTGGATAAAGACGCGGCAATTGCTTTGAATAGCCCTTAATGCTTCTGAGGCTGATATGTATCCATGCCTGTTGCTTAATGAATTTTCTTTATTGGTACTGATCATGGCTTATATTTCGAAACATGCAATTCTTCTGCTTCTTCAATAGAATGCGTCTGCGACAGATCCGTTTCTGATTTGGCCTTTTCGCTTAGCTTATGGAAATATTTTGAAAAGATAGCGAGTTCCGCTTCAGATTTCAATTAGCCTGTTGCTTGGCCCTTTCAATGAAGCAATAAGTTCGTTCGGTGAAAGTGACAGCGTATCATTATTTCCTTTTTAAAAAATTGTGCCTGGGAGATGCTTCCACTAAATAGATATGAAAAAAAAAGAGTCAGAATCCAGATAAGTATTTTCATTAATGCAGCAATTATTTATTGATTTTCCCGATAAGACAGCTGGCATAGCTTTTGAGCTGGGTTAGCAATCCGTTCTCTTCAGTGGCTTCGGGGTATCCCAATGAAGACAATTTTTTAAGGAATGCTTCCCTGTTTATTCCTTTCCTGTGCTCAATAACAACCGTATCGCTATTATGATCAACTACCACATTTGATACACCGGCCATTTTGCTTACGTTCCGTATAATTTTGCACAACCCTCACATTTCAAATTGGCAACTGTAATTTTTTCTAATATCATTCTTTAAAATTTTTTGGCTATCCAATAATATCACAATATTAGCCTCCCGGGATGTAGAAAGGAATAAGAAAAATCCTGTTAAAATATGATTTATATCATATTTGTTTGCGGAACCCGGTTAATGCAGGTCGGGAAATTGAGTAAAATTGGATGTTAATACATGATCCAAATCATATTGTTAAATGATTAATTACATTCTATGCCTCAACTGCAAAGGATAATTTTGAATGAATCCTAATGGCATTATTGGAAATACCGGCTTTTGCAGCTGGAATTTCCGGGATTTGATAAAAAAAGTGAATATCTGATCAAATGACATATTTTAGCGGGATCAATGACTAATATATGAATAAGGATCAAAGGCAACGCATGTTTGAGGAATTATTTGAACATGCTTCTGAAAGCATTATTGTGACCGATCAATCCGGAAAAATAAAATTTGTCAATCCGGCAACAAAAAAATTTTTCGGTTACTCTTCTGATGAACTTGATGGCCAGACAGTAGAATATCTGATGCCTGACCGCTTTGCCCGGAATCATATTCATCATCGTGAAAAATATGGCGAGAACCCCCATGCCCGGTCGATGGGCCTGGGAATGGACCTGTATGCAAAACGGAAAGACGGATCGGAATTCCCGGTTGAAATCAGTCTCAGTCCTTTTAAATATGAGGATTTCCAATTCGTTATTGCATTCATTATAGATATTACAAAACGAAAACTTATTGAAGCTTCTGTTGCAAAGCAGCAGAAGGAGCTGGAAGAAATGACAAAAGAGCTTAAGAGTTCAAATGAAAAACTGGAATCAAAAGTTAATGCCCGTACCAAAGTTCTGACCGAAGCATTGAATGAACTGGAAAACTCCAAAAGGGAATTAAGCCAGGCGCTGGAAAAAGAAAAGGATCTGAATGAGCTTAAATCACGGTTTATTGCAATGGCTTCACATGAATTCAGAACCCCGCTTACCACGATCCTTTCATCGGCTTCCCTTATTGAGGATTACCCGTTGAGTGAGCAGGCTGAGAAAAGATTAAAGCATGTGAACAGGATTAAGTCGGCCGTTAACAACCTGAACGACATACTCAGCGATTTTCTTTCAATCAGCAAAATTGAGGAAGGTAAGGCTGTTGCTACATATGATAAATTCAACCTGAAAGAGCTGGCTGATGAAATTGCGGGAGATATGAAAGGTGTAATCAAGCCTGGACAGAAAATCATACGTGAGCATAATGGAATTGAATTCGTAACGCTTGATCAGAAACTATTCCGGAACATTTTAATTAATCTGGTTTCAAATGCCATTAAATTTTCTGATGAGAACAAAAGGATCTTCATGAAAACCTATGTTGATGATAAAGTGGCCAGGATAGAAGTCAAAGATGAAGGGATCGGAATAAGCAAAGAAGATAAAAAGCATCTTTTTGAGAGATTTTTCCGGGGCCAGAATGTAATTAACATACAAGGGACCGGGTTAGGACTCAATATCGTTGCAAGCTACGTGGCCCTGATGGATGGCAAAATCATTGTTGAAAGTGAGCTTGAAAAAGGGACACACTTTGTTATTACCTTTCCATACAATTACACTTCATAAAATATAATCAGGAATATGCATCATATACTATTGATCGAAGACAGTACGGAAGTTCGTGAAAATACAGCTGAAATACTTGAACTTGCGGGATATAAAGTTTCTACTGCTGCAGACGGGAAAAAAGGCATTGAACAGGTGAATAAAGATAAACCCGATTTAATCATATGTGATATTATGATGCCGGTCCTGGATGGCTATGGTGTATTGCATATGTTAGGCAAAAAACCAGAATTCGCAGGCATTCCCTTCATTTTTCTGACTGCGAAAGCTGAAAGAAGCGACCTGCGTAAAGGAATGGAAATGGGAGCTGACGATTACATCACAAAGCCTTTCGATAAAATAGAATTACTGAATGCGGTAGAAAGCCGGTTAAAAAAAATCGAAGCTTTAAAAAAGGAGTACCACAAAGACATGGAGGGTTTAACCGCCTTTATTGGTGATGTAGGAGGAAAGGATGCCTTGCGTAAATTCATAGCTGGAAAAAAAGTAAACGTCTATAAAAAGAAAGAAGCGATTTATACTGAAGGTAATTTTCCGAGCGGCATGTATTATATCAATAAGGGAAAGGTAAAAATTTTTAAAATGCATGAGCATGGCAAAGAATTTATCACGACGCTTTTGAAAGCCGGCGATTTTTTCGGTTATACTTCCTTAATAGCAAGCGATGAATACAACGAATCGGCGCAGGCCCTCGAAGAATCCGAAATTACCTTCATTCCAAAGGAAGATTTTATTTCCTTCACCTATAACAACAGGGATATTGCAAAAAAATTCCTCAACATACTAATGCAAAATGTGGCTGACCAACAAGACCAGTTGCTGGAGCTTGCCTATAGCTCAGTGCGTAAAAGAGTTGCCGATGCCTTGCTTTTACTGCAAAAAAAATACAAGGAGGAAGGCCAGAAAACATTCAGCATGGCTATTTCAAGAGAAGATCTGGCAAACCTGGTAGGCACAGCCACAGAATCACTGATCAGGACGCTCAGTGATTTTAAAAATGAAAAGCTCATTGATATTAAAGAAGGAAAAATTACCCTGCTTAATGAACAAAAATTAAGAGATCTGAAAAATTAAGGATGCTTTTAAATGGAAAATCCCCGGTATGAAATAATCCTTTACGTGGCCGATCAGCAAAGAAGCACAGAATTCTATTCACACATCCTGCAAAAGAGTCCGGAATTAAACGTTCCGGGAATGACTGAGTTTGTTCTTAACGATTCGCTTAAACTGGGATTAATGCCTGAAGCCGGAATTGCAAAAATTCTTTCAGATAAAATGCCGCATCCAAAAACCGGAAATGGAATACCAAGATGTGAGCTTTATATAGTAATTGAAAATCCTGAGGAAATGTTTAAAAGAGCCCTGAAATCCGGTGCAAAAGAAGTAAGTAAATTCCAATCCAGGGATTGGGGAGATTCGGTTGGTTATGTTGCTGATCCCGACGGGCACATTATTGCTTTTGCAAAACGAAATAAAATTGAATAGCTGCATAACGTGTGATAACAACCAGAATAAGCCAGCGAAAAATTTCCACAGAAACAATTCATCCTACAGATCTTTCCTGTTAAATTTCCTGAGGGCGATCCATAATGGGATAATTGTCCATGCGAGCAAGACTACTCCGGATAAAGCCATTCCGCCCCTGCTGCCGAAAAAATCCCTGAACAGTGCTCCCGTGTAGCCCATTATAGCAGCAATATCGATTTCAAGGAGGATAAGGATGCGGACCAGGTCAATTGGATTAAGGCAGGACATAACGATGAGGTATTTTTCAACCGGGTAATCGCTGAACTGGAATAAAAGAAACAAAATGAACCCATCATAAATGAGCGTAAAATAGAACCACATTAAAATAGTAACTCCAATTCCTTTTGCCCTGTCCTTGGTAAATACAGCCGCGAGGAGGGCAAAGGCTGTAAAGCAGGCTGTGAGCAAAACACCGGTTGCCATAAAAAGCAGGCACGCCTTATCATAGGCAAAGAAAAGGAGGGGAATTCCTGTTCCTACAATAAAGGCAAGACTCAGGGCACAAATTAATCCACCGCACAGGCTTCTGAAGATTGTTTTGCGCTGTACCGGCTGTGATACGAGCAACTCAATAAATTCTGAAGAATTGTAAAAATAGATTGTTGAAAAGACACAGCAAATTAATGGTAATACAATCAGTTCGATATTCAGCAAGCTGATCAAAGCCTTTTCAGATGTTTCAGAAATATTAAATACGCTCATGGTGATTAAAAGCAATGCGATCGTATAGAACAGAATGATCCTGTTCCTTACAATATCAAGCAGTACATATTTGAAAATTTTACCCATGATCCTGGTAACCCATGACTTTTGCAATGGCACGTGAAAGCTTGGCCTCGCCTGTTTCAAGCTTTATGGCATCCAGCTTTTTTCTGAAGCTGATCTGGCCATCCTGTAAATAAATCACTTCATCCGCCAGCTCATCCAGATCACTAAGAATGTGGGATGTAATAAAAATAAGCTTATCCCTGCCCTTTTCTTTCAATATCTTTTCTTTCAGCAATTCGGCAGATACAGGATCAAGTCCTGCTGTGGGCTCATCGAGAATTAATATGGAAGGATTAAAAAGAAAAGCAAGGCAGGCGCTGATTTTTTGACGCGTTCCACCGGATAGGTTTCCCAGGCGTCTCGAAAATAATTTTTCAATTTCAAAATACCGGATCAGATCAATGTCGCATGTATCCCAGTGAGCTTTTCTTATATCCATCATCATTTTAAAAAGCTGGCCGATGGACATATTATCAGGATACCGGCCGATTTGCGGCATATACCCGATAGATTCCCTGTACTTCCATTGACCTTTTATGGATTTTCCATATATTGAAATCGTTCCTTCATCAGGTATTACCAATCCGAGTATGGATTTTATAAGCGTAGTTTTCCCGGAAGCATTGGGACCGATAAGAGCTATGCACCCGGCCTCTTCAACAGATAAATTGATTTTATTGAGCGCAATGAGCTTGCCAAAGCTTTTGGAAAGATCTTTAAGCTGTATCATAAATTAACCGCTTTCATCAATGGTTTGTCATCTTTCAGATCTGCAGGGGTCAGGCTTGGAACAGCCTTCTCAGCCCTTTCAAGCAATATCACCATAAAACTCCGGTAAAGCATGATGCTGCTTGGAATTTCTTCTGTCACCATAGCAAACATGCTAACGGGATGAAAAGGGATATCGCCTTTCCCGTCTTTATTCAGATCATACCCTTCATATTTATCCCAGTAATTATTTTCAAATTTATTAAGCACCAGAGAGCCGTTAGTAGCTATATCAAAAGTATTCCCTTTAAAATTATTTTCAATTACGGTAATATCGCTGCAACTGGCCTGTATCCGGAAGGCCCAGCCGTTATTTTCAAACCGGTTGTTTTTCACTTCCAGCCGGTTTGCACCCTCCATGAATATCCCAACTGTATTGTCTTTAAAAATATTTTTGCTGATCAAACCGTCAGATATCTCTTTGAGCAAAATTCCATAAGCTGATCCGCCCATGTTTTTTTCAAATATATTCTGTATCATATTCACATGATTGGAAAACATAACTGCAACCCCGGCCCCGTTATCAGTGAATGTATTTTGTGTATAAGTATCATTGTTTGAAAACATGAAATGAAGTCCATACCTCATATTTTTTGCACTGTAATTGTTTTTTATTTCTGAATCCGTAACAAATTCAAAATAAATTCCATCCCGGTGACCTTTAATGGTGTTTCCCGCTATAATCGCCCGACTGCATTTCCACAGGTGAATGCCATTGCCGGTATTCTGCTCCTCCCGTGTCGCCCCGGAAATGATATTATTTCTGACATAAAAATTTGTGCAGTTGGAAATATGTATGGCAAAACTTGCATTGATGATGGTATTGCCTTCAATAATAAAGTTGGAAGCATCAATAATCTTAATGCTTGCGAAGTCGTTCATGGAGGAATATCCTGAATTTTTGAAGACTATTCCCTTTAAAAGTATGTCATTTGCAGAGATAGTAAATATTTCAAACCGGCCTTCACCGTCCAAAACCGGGTTATTGATCCCGATGATCTTTAAACTTTTTGATATTACAATATTGCCTTCCTTATAAATGCCGTAATCAATAAAAAGAGTGTCATTCTCATTTGCCATGGAAAGCGCCTGGCTGATCTTTTTAACTGTATGGTTAGGGCCTACAAAGATTGAGCGGGAATTGCCCGCCATTGTGATAAATAAAAAACTTATGAATAACAGTAAGCGCATATGCTATCTGAGGTTATTGTACAGATCATTCCAGGTAGTTAAACCTCCGGATTTACCTTTTTCAAAATCCAATGCATCTACTTTGGTTGCAAAAGCGGCTGTGTTCCCGTTCATGGGAGAATGCACTTCTTCGCCGGTATAATAAACTGCCTCAGAAACAGGTATGAATTTATTCTTATTCAAAAAATCAATGACGAAAATTTTGCTTGATTCATTCTCCTCCGTTGTTCTGGCCTTTAAAAATGAAACCAGGCAGTTGAGGTCATCGAACTTGTGAATCTTCCCTTTGGCAGTAATCACTTCCGCGCCAAATTTTTCATCAATGATCGTCATTTTACAAAAATTACAATCGTCACTGCCGAATTTAATCAGTTCAGGCCCGGTGTTACAGGCGCATAATACCATTGCTAAAAGAAAAAATGCTATTCTAAACAACATTTTTTGAATATTTTTTTTCAACCAGCCAGATGATACCTGCAATAACGACCACACCGATAATCAGATAACCTCCTGCATCGGGCAGGGAGTATGCATCAAAATTAAGCAACTTTTTATGACCAAGCACCGGTGGCTGGTAGCCCATTCCCGGAACCTTAATGGGAGCGTGAGGATCAAGGTTATGCCCGTAATCATAGCCCCACCTGTAAAAATCGTACAGGGTAAGTATACCCCCAATGACTGACACAACAAGATAGCTGAGCAACAGCTTCCTGCTTCCGGTAAATGCGATTACAAGTCCATATAATATGAAGCCTGCAATTATATATATGAGAAACGAAAATTCAGGAAACATTTCCACGCCAATTTTTTTCATGCCTATGTAGTGATTCAAGCCATTGATAATATCAATGTCACCTGAAAGGTTATTCAGCCAGATTTTCATTACAAGGCCTTCCGGGTATTGAGGCGCAAATAAATCAATCCGCCATACAGGAATAAAATAAGAAATGATAATAGAGAGGGAGGCTATGGCAATTATTATCCTTGATATCAGGCTTAACTTTTTCATTGGCAGATTTTAAAACATACTAATTGCCCTGCAGACAGGTACTCCTTTTGTCTATTGTGGCGGCGGCATAAGCACTTCGTCAATAACGTATATTATTCCATTTGATGCAGGAATAGTTGCTAATACATTGGCTGTGCTGTTGACCGTCATTTTTCCATCAGATAAATTAACAACAATATTTTTCAGGTTGGCCTGGTTAATGGTTTGCCCGTCGGCTAGGTATTCCTGTTTATAACCACCAACTGAAACATGGTATTCGAGAATTTCACGAAGTTTCTCTTTATTTTCCGGTTTCAATAAATCATCTACTGTTCCGGCCGGAAGTTTATTGAAAGCAGCATTGGTTGGTGCAAAAACAGTAAAAGGCCCTGCATTAGCCAGGTCATTGACATACTCTGCCTGTTTTAATGCAGCAACAAGTGTTGTATGATCTGCTGATCCAACAGCTATTTTAACAATGTCTTTCTGAGATACGTCATCACTAACCGCTTCCTGTCCTCCGGCTTCAGTTGTCTCTTCATTGGCAGGCTGCTGGCCGGATGTGTTATCAGTTTGGTTACATGACAAAAATCCTGCGGTTAAAAGTAATGCAGCTAATAGTTTTAAATTTTTCATTGCATGATTGTTTTGAGTTATAGAGTTTGGGAAAGCCTCCACTTCTGTAATGAGGGCCTTCCGGGGTTTTCCTTTTTATTTTTTCTGATTGATATCTGCTGTTTCCACTCCCTTGTTGGTTCCTGTGCTGAATGTGAGAGGCACATTGGAACCGGCCGGACTGACCCTGATATAACCTGACATTTCCTGGTGCAGTGCGGAACAGAAATCAGTGCAATACATTGGGAAGACTCCTGTTCGATCTGGTCTCCAGGCAAGCGTTTGTGTTTCACCCGGCATGATAAGCAGCTCGGCATTGTTAGCTCCCTTCACAGCGAAGCCATGCGGCACGTCCCAGTCCTGCTCAAGATTTGTTACATGGAAATAAACTACATCTCCCATTCTGATTCCCTCTACATTATCGGGAACAAAATGCGAGCGGATGGAAGTCATATAAATATGAACTTCATTTCCTTTACGTACAGCTTTTGCTTCCTTTTCTCCTTTTGCAACGTATGGATGATTATTTTCTTCAATCTTAAAGATCTTTGTCGAATTTTTTGAAATCAGTTCAGCAGGTATTGCTTCGGCATAATGAGGTTCACCGATGGTTGGGAAATCAAGGATGAGCTTCATCTTGTCTCCGCTGATATCAAACAGCTGTGCGCTTTGTGCCAGTTCAGGACCTGTTGGAAGGTAGCGGTCTTTGGTAATTTTGTTGTATGCGACCATATATTTTCCCCAGGGTTTTTTGGTCGGACCTCCTGGTATGGATAAATGCCCGACAGAATAATAGGTTGGCACACGATCGAGCACAGCAAGGTCGCTTAATCTCCATTTCACCACTTCACTGGAAACAAAAAATGAAGTGTATGCATTTCCGTTTGCATCAAACTCCGTGTGTAACGGGCCAAGGCCGGGTTTCTTCACTTCGCCGTGCAGCACCGCCTCATATTTTAAAACAGGAATGCCTTCATAGCTGCCGTCATAGTTCTTGGCGCTAATGGCTGCCTGGATCTTGGTAAATGAAAACACCGGTATAATCGCTGCAAGTTTTCCGCTACCTACTATGTATTCTCCTGAAGGATCCGTATCGCATCCATGAGGTGACTTGGGGCAAGGCATAAAGTAAACCATATCAGGGCAGTCCTTGGGATCGAGAACAATTACTTCCTTTTCAATTGTTGATGTACCGGAATGGGTTATGTCGCTATAAACATTATGTGCATACCTTACATCTCGTTTCTGACCTTTGCCTGCTTTGAGGTATTCTTCTGCCTTTTTCCAGTTTACTGCCATTATAAAATCCTTGTCCTTCTGGGATGCATTTACCTCCAAAAGGGTGTTGGCGCGTTCAGAGTTATAGCAGCTTACAAAAAACCAGCCGTGTGATTTTCCTTTTCCTGCACGGGCCAGATCAAAATTTACACCGGGAAGTAAAATCTGGAACGCGATGTTCATATTGCCTGAAATTTTATCGATCGCTATAAAGCTCACCGTGCCTTTGAAATTCTGCTTGTAAGT
>Ga0190272_10000291_pt1 | contig 28279 bp, 37 predicted proteins | sample Popmic504T_FD_133746 | JGI IMG/M metagenome (GOLD analysis project Ga0190272, IMG submission 133746) | Populus adjacent soil microbial communities from riparian zone of Shoshone River, Wyoming, USA - 504 T | ecosystem: Environmental > Terrestrial > Soil > Riparian zone | place: USA: Wyoming...
CAGCAAGGACGAGGGCGGGCGGCACACGCCGTTCTTCAACAACTACCGCCCCCAGTTCTACTTCCGCACCACGGACGTCACCGGCGTCGTCACGCTGCCAGAGGGCACCGAGATGGTCATGCCCGGCGACAACACCGAGATGAAGGTCGAGCTGATCCAGCCGATCGCCATGGAGGAGGGCCTGCGCTTCGCGATTCGCGAGGGCGGCCGTACCGTCGGCGCCGGCCGGGTTACGAAGATCTCCAAGTAGAACAAGTAGGACCCCCCGATTTGGGGTGGCACACCCCCGTGTGGCATCCTGAACAGGTTGCTCGTCGGGGCGACCGGTTTCGTTCGCGAGCCGGTCGCCCCGCTACGAGCGAATCACAGCGGGGACGTACGTTTTCGGCGGACGGCCCCTCCACTGGCGAAGTCGGTGGGATCGGTTTGTGCGGCGGCGCGACACGCCCGACCGCGTGGACCGGGAACGTGACTACTGAACAGGGCGCCAGACGGCCACCGTGGCCGCGTTGTGGCCCGTGACCGCAGCGGTACTTAGGAAGAGGAACGGCTAGCCATCATGGCGGGACAAAAGATCCGCATCCGGCTCAAGGCCTACGACCACGAGGCGATCGACGCGTCAGCGCGCAAGATCGTCGAGACCGTGACGCGCACCGGCGCTCGGGTCGTCGGGCCGGTGCCGCTGCCTACCGAGAAGAACGTGTACTGCGTCATCCGCTCGCCGCACAAGTACAAGGATTCGCGCGAGCACTTCGAGATGCGTACTCACAAGCGCCTGATCGACATCCTCGACCCGACGCCGAAGACGGTCGACGCGCTGATGCGCATCGACCTGCCGGCCAGCGTCGACGTCAACATCCAGTGAGGCACCGGACTCATGTCTGACAAGCAGGTGAAAGGGATCCTGGGCACCAAGCTCGGGATGACCCAGGTCTTCGACGAGAACAACCGGATCGTGCCGGTGACCGTGGTCCAGGCCGGACCGTGCGTCGTCACTCAGGTTCGTACTCAGGAGAGCGACGGCTACACGGCCGTGCAGCTCGCCTTCGGTGCCATCGACCCGCGCAAGGTCACCAAGCCGGTGACCGGCCACTTCGCCAAGGCCGGCGTCACGCCGCGCCGGCACCTGGTCGAGCTGCGGACCGTCGACGCCGGTGAGTACGAGGTCGGCCAGGAGCTGACCGCCGAGGTGTTCGAGGCCGGTGCGATGGTCGACGTGGTCGGCACCACCAAGGGCAAGGGCACCGCCGGCGTGATGAAGCGCCACGGGTTCAAGGGCCTCAGCTCCAGCCACGGTACGCAGCGCAAGCACCGCTCACCCGGTTCGATCGGCGCGTGCGCCACCCCGGGTCGGGTGTTCAAGGGCGTGCGCATGGCCGGCCGGATGGGCAACGAGCGGGTGACCACGCAGAACCTGACCGTGCACCGGGTCGACGCCGACGCCGGGCTGCTCCTCATCAAGGGTGCGGTCCCCGGTGCCAAGGGCGGCCTCGTGCTGGTCAAGAGCGCCGTCAAGGCCAAGGGAGGTGCCACCGCATGAGCACGACCGTGAAGGTGCACACCCCGGCCGGCAAGACCGACGGCAGCGTCGAGCTGCCCGCCGAGGTCTTCGACGTGCAGGCGAACATGCCGCTGATGCACCAGGTGGTGGTGGCCCAGCTGGCCGCCGCCCGCCAGGGCACGCACTCGACGAAGACCCGCGGTGAGGTCGCCGGCGGTGGCCGCAAGCCGTACCGGCAGAAGGGCACCGGTCGCGCCCGTCAGGGTTCGGTGCGCGCCCCGCAGTTCGCCGGCGGTGGCGTCGTGCACGGCCCTCAGCCGCGCGACTACGCCCAGCGCACCCCGAAGAAGATGAAGGCGGCCGCCCTGCGCGGCGCCCTCTCCGACCGGGCGCGCTCCGGCCGAGTGCACGTGGTGTCCGCACTGGTCACCGGCGACACCCCGTCCACCAAGACGGCCCGCAAGGTCATCGAGGCGCTCAGCGACCGTCCGCGTCTGCTCGTCGTGATCGCCAGGGACGACCTGGCCGGTTGGAAGAGCCTGCGCAACGTCGCATCGGTCCACCTGATCGCGCCCGACCAGCTCAACACGTACGACGTGCTGGTCAGCGACGACGTGGTGTTCACCAGGAGCGCGCTCGACGCGTTCCTCGCCGGCCCGGCCCGCGGTCGTTCCGCCAGGGCCAACGCCCGGTCGGGCGAGGCCGACGTCCAGGCGCTGGTGGCCGACGTCCAGGACGACGCCGGTGACGAGGCCGAGGCTCACCCCTTCGGCCCGGACAGTCACGCCCCGATCGACGGTGACGAGCAGCCGGACGGCTTCCCCATCAAGGGGAACGCCAACTCGATGCTCTACCACGTGCCGGGCAGCGCGTTCTACAACCGCACGGTGGCCGAGGTCTGGTTCACCACGGCCGAGGCCGCGGAGGCCGCTGGGTTCCAGCTGCCCCCGTCGCAGCGTACTGCTCCATCAGACTCTGGGGAGGAGGGCCAGTGATCCCCGATCCTCGTGATGTGTTGATCGCGCCGGTCATCTCGGAGAAGTCCTACGGGCTGCTCGAGGAGAACAAGTACACGTTCCTCGTCGCCCCGCGTGCCAACAAGACCGAGATCAAGATCGCGGTCGAGAAGGTGTTCGGTGTCAAGGTGGTCAGCGTGAACACGCTCAACCGCCAGGGCAAGCGGAAGCGCACCCGGTCCGGATTCGGCAAGCGCAAGGACACCAAGCGGGCAATCGTGACGCTGTCCTCGGAGAGCAAGCCGATCGAGATCTTCGGCGGCCCGGCCGCCTGACGTTGGAGAAGTAGATGGGCATCCGAAAGTACAAGCCGACGACCCCCGGTCGTCGTGGCGCCAGCGTCTCCGACTTCGCCGAGATCACTCGCGACCACCCGGAGAAGTCGCTCGTTCGCCCGCTGCACAACCGCGGCGGCCGCAACGTGCACGGCAAGGTCACGACCAGGCACCAGGGCGGCGGCCACAAGCGTGCGTACCGGCTGATCGACTTCCGCCGGGCGGACAAGGACGGCGTGCCGGCCAAGGTCGCGCACATCGAGTACGACCCGAACCGCACCGCGCGGATCGCGCTGCTGCACTACGCCGACGGCGAGAAGCGCTACATCATCGCCCCGGAGAAGCTGCGCCAGGGCGACCCGGTGGAGAGCGGCGTCAAGGCCGACATCAAGCCCGGCAACAACCTGCCGCTGCGCAACATCCCGACCGGCACCGTGGTGCACGCGATCGAGCTCCGCCCCGGCGGCGGCGCGAAGATCGCCCGCTCCGCCGGCTCGAAGGTGCAGCTGGTGGCCAAGGACGGGCCGTTCGCGCAGCTGCGGATGCCGTCCGGCGAGATCCGCAACGTCGACGTGCGCTGCCGCGCCACCGTCGGCGAGGTCGGCAACTCGGAGCACTCGAACATCAACTGGGGCAAGGCGGGCCGGATGCGGTGGAAGGGCAAGCGCCCGACCGTCCGCGGTGTCGCCATGAACCCGGTCGACCACCCGCACGGTGGCGGTGAGGGCAAGACCTCCGGTGGCCGGCATCCGGTCAACCCGGCCGGCAAGCCCGAGGGCCGCACCCGTAGCCGCAACAAGGCCAGCGACTCGATGATCGTCCGTCGTCGTCGCACCGGCAAGAAGCGCTGAGCAAGGAGGGAGTGAGAAGATGCCACGCTCGTTGAAAAAGGGCCCGTTCGTCGACGACCACCTCCTTGCCAAGGTGGACGTGCAGAACGAGAAGGGCACGAAGCAGGTCATCAAGACCTGGTCGCGCCGCTCGACGATCATCCCGGACATGATCGGGCACACGTTCGCGGTGCACGACGGTCGCAAGCACGTCCCGGTGTTCGTCTCCGACTCGATGGTCGGGCACAAGCTGGGCGAGTTCGCCCCGACCCGGACCTTCAAGGGCCACATCAAGGACGACCGGAAGTCGCGCCGCCGCTAGAGCGCGCACGAGAGACGAGCAAGGGGTACCCAATGAACGCCCGACAGGAAGCCACCGCGGCGGAGCAGTTGCCGCGCGCCGTGGCGCGGGCCCGCTTCGTCCGGGTGTCGCCGACGAAGGCCCGCCGGGTGATCGAACTCATCCGCGGTCGCACCGCGGCTGACGCGCTCGCCGTGCTGAAGTTCGCGCCCCAGGCGGCGAGCGAGCCGGTCTCCAAGGTGCTGGCGAGCGCGATGGCCAACGCCGAGAACAACCTCGACCTGGACCCGGAGACGCTGGTCATCTCCCGGATCTACGTCGATGAGGGACCGACGCTCAAGCGCATCCGGCCGCGGGCCCAGGGCCGCGCCTTCCGGATCCGCAAGCGCACCAGTCACATCACCGTCGAGGTTGAGTCGGTGCAGGTCGTCAAGCCGGTCCGCAAGGACCGTCGCAGTGCTGCTGCAACGAAGGCGGCCACGAAGACACAGCAGTCCAGCTCGAAGGGGAGTGGCCGGTAGTGGGCCAGAAGATCAACCCGCACGGCTTCCGGCTCGGCATCACCACCGACTGGAAGTCCCGCTGGTATGCCGACAAGCAGTACGCGGAGTACGTCAAGGAGGACGTGCAGATTCGCAAGCTGCTGTCCAAGGGCATGGAGCGCGCCGGCATCTCCAAGGTCGAGATCGAGCGCACCCGCGACCGGGTCAGGGTGGACATCCACACTGCCCGGCCGGGCATCGTGATCGGTCGCCGTGGCGCCGAGGCCGACCGCATCCGTGGCGAACTGGAGAAGCTGACCCAGAAGCAGGTGCAGCTCAACATCCTCGAGGTGAAGAACCCCGAGGCTGACGCCCAGCTCGTCGCGCAGGGTGTCGCCGAGCAGCTGTCCAACCGGGTGGCGTTCCGCCGCGCGATGCGCAAGGCGATCCAGTCGGCCATGCGTTCGCCGCAGGTCAAGGGCATCCGGGTGCAGTGCTCCGGTCGCCTCGGTGGCGCCGAGATGTCGCGGTCCGAGTTCTACCGCGAGGGCCGGGTGCCGCTGCACACGCTCCGCGCCGACATCGACTACGGCCTCTACGAGTCGCGCACCACCTTCGGCCGCATCGGCGTCAAGGTGTGGATCTACAAGGGTGAGGTCATCGGCGGCCGTCGCGAGCGCGACGCCGCTGCGGCCGACCCGCGTCCACCGCGCCGTGACCGTCCGGTCCGCCCGCGCCGCTCCGGCGCTTCCGGCACCACCGCCGGCGGCACCGAGGCCGGTCGCGCCGCAGCCGAGGCCGCTTCGGCCGAGGCCACCGTCGACCCGACCGCCGCCGCTGTCGAGGCGGTCGCCGCCGTCGAGGCTCCCGCAGCCGCGGAGAGTCCCTCCACCGGCCGCGCGGCCGCGACGCCGGCCGCCGAGGCCGCTCCGGCAGAGAAGAACGGGGAGGGCTGACCCGTGCTCATCCCACGCAAGGTCAAGCACCGCAAGCAGCACCGGCCGGATCGGCACGGCGCTGCCAAGGGTGGCACCAGGGTGACCTTCGGCGAGTTCGGCATCCAGGCGCTGGAGCCGGCGTACGTGACGAACCGGCAGATCGAGTCGGCTCGTATCGCGATCAACCGGCACATCCGTCGTGGTGGCAAGGTCTGGATCAACATCTTCCCGGACCGTCCGCTCACCAAGAAGCCGGCCGAGACCCGCATGGGCTCCGGCAAGGGCTCGCCGGAGTTCTGGATCGCCAACATCAAGCCGGGGCGGGTGCTCTTCGAGATGAGCTACCCGAACGAGACCGTGGCCCGCGAGGCCCTGCGCCGCGCGATCCACAAGCTGCCCATGAAGTGCCGCATCGTGACGCGAGAGGGTGAGTTCTGATGGCCGCCGGCAGCAATACCGCTGAGCTGCGCGAGCTCACCGAGGAAGAGCTCGTGTTGCGCCTGCGGGAGGCCAAGGAGGAGCTGTTCAACCTCCGCTTCCAGATGGCCACCGGGCAGCTCGACAACAACCGTCGGCTGCGCACCGTGCGGCACGACATCGCCCGCATCTACACCGTGATGCGCGAGCGCGAGCTCGGCCTGTCGGTGGCGCCGGAGGGTGTGGCATGAGCCGACCCGACGCGAAGAATGAGGAGACCGTGGCTGAAACGGCTGCTGTGGCCGATAACGCGGCCACCAGGGGCAATCGCAAGGTCCGCGAGGGCTACGTCGTGTCGGACAAGATGGACAAGACGGTGGTCGTCGCGCTCGAGGACCGGGTGAAGCACCCGCTGTACGGCAAGGTCATCCGTCGTACCAGCAAGGTGAAGGCGCACGACGAGGCCAACTCGGCCGGCGTCGGCGACCGGGTGCTGCTGATGGAGACGCGTCCACTGTCGGCGACCAAGCGCTGGCGCCTCGTGGAAGTACTGGAGAAGGCGAAGTGATCCAGCAGGAGTCGCGACTTCGGGTCGCCGACAACACGGGTGCCAAGGAGATCTTGTGCATCCGAGTGCTCGGTGGTTCCGGCCGCCGCTACGCGGGTATCGGTGACGTCATCGTCGCCACCGTCAAGGACGCCATCCCCGGCGCCGGTGTGAAGAAGGGCGATGTGGTCAAGGCCGTCATCGTCCGCACCGCGAAGGAACGGCGCCGTCCCGACGGTTCCTACATCCGCTTCGACGAGAACGCCGCCGTGCTGATCAAGCCGGACGGCGAGCCGCGGGGCACCCGCATCTTCGGCCCGGTCGGCCGCGAGCTGCGCGACAAGAAGTACATGAAGATCATCTCGCTGGCACCGGAGGTGCTCTGACATGAAGGTGCATGCAACGGAGCGCGATTCGTCGTGTGCCGAGCTGACCAACGCAATGGCGACGGAGGTGGCGTTCTGATGAAGGTGAAAAAGGGCGATACCGTCCTCGTCATCGCCGGCAAGGACAAGGGCGCCAAGGGAAAGGTGATCCAGGCCTACCCGGACACCCAGCGCATCCTGGTCGAGGGCGTCAACCGGATCAAGAAGCACACCCGGGTCTCGCGCACCCAGCGCGGCGCGCAGTCCGGCGGCATCGTCACCCAGGAGGCCGCGATCCACGTCTCGAACGTGATGGTCGTCGACTCCGACGGCAAGCCGGCCAGGGTCGGCTACCGCACCGGTGAGGACGGCAAGCGGGTGCGCATCTCCCGGCGCAACGAGAAGGACATCTGATGACGACCACGGAGCAGACCGAGAAGGTCACCCCGCGGCTGCGCACCCGCTACCACGCGGACATCGTGCCGGCGCTGCGCACCGAGTTCGGCTATGCGAACCCGATGCAGGTGCCCGGCGTCGTCAAGGTCGTCGTGAACATGGGTGTCGGCGAGGCCGCGAGGGACGCCAAGCTGATCGACGGGGCGCTGCGCGACCTGGCGATCATCACTGGTCAGAAGCCGTTGCTGCGCAAGGCGACCAAGTCCATCGCACAGTTCAAGCTGCGCGAGGGCATGCCGATCGGCGCCAAGGTCACCCTGCGCAACGACCGGATGTGGGAGTTCCTGGACCGGCTGCTGACCATCGCGCTGCCGCGTATCCGTGACTTCCGCGGCCTGTCGCCGATGCAGTTCGACGGCAACGGCAACTACACGTTCGGGCTCAACGAGCAGTCGATGTTCCACGAGATCAACCCGGACGCGATCGACCGGCCGCGCGGCATGGACATCACCGTCGTGACGACAGCGATCACCGATGACGAGGGACGTGCGCTGCTGCGGCAGCTCGGCTTCCCCTTCAAGGAGAAGTGACATGGCCAAGAAGGCCCTGGTCAACAAGGCGGCCGCGAAGCCCAAGTTCGCGGTGCGCGCCTACACGCGCTGCCAGCGCTGCGGTCGTTCGCAGGCGGTTTACCGCAAGTTCGGTCTGTGCCGGATCTGCGTTCGCGAGATGGCACACCGCGGCGAGCTGCCCGGCGTGAGCAAGTCCTCCTGGTAGAGCCCCTTTCGGAGCAGGCCCACACGGGAACCGTTCCGGGAAAGTTGACCCGCCACTCATGACGATGACCGATCCGATCGCAGACATGCTCACGCGTCTGCGCAACGCCAACTCGGCCTACCACGACCAGGTCGTGATGCCGCACTCGAAGCTCAAGGTCAACATCGCCGAGATCCTGCAGCGTGAGGGGTACATCTCCTCCTACCGCACGGACCAGGGCGACCGCGGCAAGGTGCTGACCGTCGAGCTGAAGTACGGCCCCAACCGCGAGCGGAGCATCGCGGGCCTGCGCCGGATCTCCAAGCCCGGCCTGCGGGTGTACGCGAAGTCCACGAACCTGCCCAAGGTGCTCGGCGGTCTCGGCGTGGCGATCATCTCGACGTCCACCGGACTGCTGACCGACCGGCAGGCCGCCAAGCAGAGCATGGGCGGGGAAGTCCTCGCCTTCGTCTGGTAGAGAGGGGTAGCCAGCATGTCTCGAATCGGAAAGCTGCCCGTCTCGGTTCCGGGCGGCGTCGATGTGACCGTCGACGGTCAGCTCGTGACGGTCAAGGGCCCGAAGGGCACCCTGTCGCACGCGCTCGTCGAGCCGATCACGCTCGACCGCGACGACACCGGCGCGCTGCTCGTGCAGCGGCCGAACGACGAGCGTCGCTCGAAGGCCCTCCACGGGCTGTCCCGGACCCTGGTGAACAACATGGTCGTCGGGGTGACGCAGGGCTACGAGAAGAAGCTCGAGATCCACGGCGTCGGCTACCGGGTGGCGCTCAAGGGCGGCGAGCTGGAGTTCTCGCTCGGCTACAGCCACCCGGTCAAGGTCATCCCGCCGAACGGCATCTCCTTCACCGTCGACACCCCGACCCGCTTCTCGGTGCACGGCATCGACAAGCAGCTGGTCGGCGAGGTGGCGGCGAACATCCGCAAGCTGCGCAAGCCGGACCCGTACAAGGGCAAGGGTGTGCGGTACACCGGCGAAGTCATCCGCCGCAAGGTCGGAAAGACGGGTAAGTGATCATGGCTGAAGTGACGACCACCCCGGCCGGGGCGGCCAAGCGCAAGCTCGTCGGCAAGGACGTCTCGACCGTTCGCCGGCAGGCGATCGCACGCCGGCATGCCCGGCTGCGCAAGAAGGTCAGCGGCACCACCGAGCGGCCGAGGCTGGTGGTCAAGCGGTCGACGCGGCACATCCACGTCCAGCTGGTCGACGACCTGACCGGCCGCACGCTGGCCGCGGCGTCGAGCCAGGAGGCCGACGTCCGCTCGCTCGACGGTGACAAGAAGGCCCGCGCCACCAAGGTCGGCGAGCTGGTGGCCGACCGGGCGAAGAGCGCCGGCATCAGCCGCGTCGTGTTCGATCGTGGTGGCCGCGGCTACCACGGCCGGATCGCGGCGCTGGCCGATGCCGCCCGCGGAGCGGGGCTGGAGTTCTGATGATGTGGAGCAAGCAGATGGGAAGGAACGCCTGATGCCGGGACGTACGCGGCAGTTCGGCGGCGGCCAGAACACCGGCGGCCCCGGCCAGGGCGGCGAGCGCGGAGAGCGCGGCGACCGCCGCGGCGGTCGTGACCGCCGTGACGGCGGTCGTGGGGCGCCCCAGGAGAAGACGCCACACCTCGAGCGCGTCGTCGCGATCAACCGGGTTGCCAAGGTCGTCAAGGGTGGCCGGCGGTTCAGCTTCACCGCGCTGGTCGTCGTCGGCGACGGTGACGGGCTGGTCGGCGTCGGCTACGGCAAGGCCAAGGAGGTGCCTGCCGCGATCGCCAAGGGCGTCGAGGAGGCGAAGAAGAACTTCTTCCGCGTGCCCAGGATCGCCGGCACCATCCCACATCCGATCACGGGTGAGGCCGCTGCCGGCGTGGTGCTGCTGCGCCCGGCGAGCCCCGGTACCGGCGTCATCGCCGGTGGTCCGGTGCGCGCCGTGCTGGAGTGCGCCGGTGTGCACGACATCCTGTCCAAGTCGCTCGGTAGCGACAACGCGATCAACATCGTGCACGCCACGGTGGCCGCGTTGAAGGGCCTGCAGCGTCCCGAGGAGGTGGCCGCCCGTCGCGGGCTGCCGCTCGAGGACGTCGCTCCGGCCGGCATGCTCCGGGCCCGCGCCGGCCAGGGGAGCTGACCGTCATGGCAACCAAGCTCAGGGTCACCCAGGTGCGCAGCACCATCGGTAGCAAGCACAACCAGCGCGAGACGCTGCGCTCGCTGGGCTTGCGCAAGATCCGCCAGTCGGTCCTGCGGGAGGACAACCCGCAGGAGCGCGGCATGATCGCCACCGTTCGACACCTCGTCACGGTGGAGGAGGTCGAATCAGAATGACCATCAAGGTCCATCACCTGCGCCCGGCGCCGGGCGCCAAGACCGCCAAGACCAGGGTCGGCCGCGGTGAGGGTGGCAAGCGCGGCAAGACCGCCGGTCGCGGTACGAAGGGCACGAAGGCCCGCAAGAACGTCTCGCCGGCGTTCGAGGGTGGCCAGATGCCGATCCACATGCGGCTGCCGAAGCTCAAGGGCTTCAAGAACCGCTTCCGGGTCGAGTACCAGGTCGTGAACGTCGACGACCTGGGCCGGCTGTTCCCGGACGGCGGCACCGTCGGCCCCGACGAGCTGGTGGCCGCGGGTGCGGTCCGTCCCGGCCGTCCGGTCAAGGTGCTGGGTAACGGCGACCTGGGTGGGGTGTTGCTCACGGTGAGTGCGCATCGCTTCTCCGGGTCCGCCAAGGAGAAGATCGCCGCCGCCGGCGGTTCCGCCACCGAGCTCTAGGAGCACTGTCATGCCAGCCGCAGCGCCAGCAGCACCGCCGGCCGACACCCACGAGGTGCCGGAGGCGGTCTGGATGCTCGATCGGCTTCCGGCATCGGCGCGGGTCGCCGATCGGGTGCTCGGTACGTGCCGAGCGGCCGGGTGCGCCCCGTTGGCCGACCGGCGTCAGCAGCGGTCGATGCCGCGTCGTCAGTCCATGGTGCCGCGTCGTACGTCGTGGTGAACGCCGACCGTACGGTCGGCTCGTAAGTAGCGAAAACCGCTCCGCGGGCACGGTTCTGGCCCGCGGAGCGTCCTGTTAGAGTCGCTGGAAGCGCCCGGCTGTCCGGGTCGGTTCTGGTTGCAGTCAGTCCAGCACCACCACGCCGCCGGCGACCCGTCCGGTGGTTGGTCACGTCCGGCTCCGAGCCGGAACGGCACGATGCCGGCCCACCAGCCGGCGGCGGCTTGAAGAGCCCAGGAGGTCTCGAGTGCTCGGCGCCTTTCGCAGCGCGTTCGCCACGCCGGACCTGCGCAGGAAGATCCTGTTCACGCTCGGGATCGTCGCTGTGTACCGGCTGGGCGCGACCCTGCCGTCGCCCGGAGTCTCGTACGTCAACATCCAGGCCTGCATCGACCAGGTCGAGGGCGGCGAGAACCAGAGCGTCTACTCGCTGATCAACCTGTTCAGCGGCGGGGCACTCCTGCAGTTGTCGGTGTTCGCGCTCGGCATCATGCCGTACATCACCGCGAGCATCATCGTTCAGCTGCTCACCGTGGTCATCCCGCGGTTCGAGTCGCTGAAGAAGGAAGGCCAGGCCGGCCAGAACAAGCTGACGCAGTACACCCGCTACCTGACGATCGCGCTGGCGGTGCTGCAGTCCACCGGCATCGTGGCCCTCGCGGTGCGTGGCCAGCTGTTCCAGAACTGTGACAGGGACATCGTCCCCGACCAGTCGGTCTTCAACCTCATCGTCATCGTGACCGTGATGACCGCCGGCACCGGCGTCATCATGTGGCTGGGCGAGCTGATCACCGAACGCGGCATCGGCAACGGCATGTCGTTGCTCATCTTCTGCTCGATCGCCGCGCGGGTTCCCTACGAGGGCAAGAACATCCTCGACCAGAGCCCCGTCGTGTTCGTGGTGGTCTGCATCTTCGGCCTGGCGATCATCGCGAGCGTCGTGTTCGTCGAGCAGGGCCAGCGCCGGATCCCGGTCCAGTACGCGAAGCGGATGATCGGTCGCCGGATGTACGGCGGCACGTCGACCTACCTGCCGTTGAAGGTGAACCAGGCAGGTGTCATCCCGGTGATCTTCGCGTCGTCGCTGCTGTACCTGCCGGACCTGGTGTCCCGGCTCACGCAGTCGACGACGACCGAGCCGTCGTGGTGGCAGAGCTTCGTGAGTAACTACGTCGCGGACCAGGGCAGCTGGGTGCACATCCTGCTGTACTTCGCGATGATCATCTTCTTTACCTACTTCTACGTGGCGATCACGTTCAACCCGGACGAGCGCGCCGACGAGATGAAGAAGTTCGGCGGGTTCGTCCCGGGTATCCGGCCCGGCCGGCCCACCGCGGAGTACCTGAAGTACGTGCTCAACCGGATCACCCTCCCCGGCTCGCTGTACCTGGGCATCGTCGCCGTGCTGCCGAACCTGTTCCTCGACCTCACCGGCCCTGGAAACAACCAGAACTTCCCGTTCGGTGGCACCGCCGTGCTGATCATGGTCGGCGTCGGACTGGACACGGTGAAGCAGATCGAGAGCCAGCTCATGCAGCGCAACTACGAAGGCTTCCTGCGCTGACAGGGCTGTCGGCTGGGGCCGACCACCCGCGTCGACGGCGTGCTGTCACGGTGAACATCGGAGGAGGTCGGCTGCTGTGCGCATAGTTCTCGTCGGTCCGCCAGGCGCTGGCAAGGGAACCCAGGCCGGGGTTGTCAGCAGCCAACTGGGCATACCGCACATCTCCACCGGTGATCTGTTCCGCGCGCACGCCGAACGCCAGACGGAGCTCGGACTGGCGGCGAAGACGTACATGGACCGTGGCGCGCTGGTGCCCGACGAGGTGACCAACGAGATGGTGCACCAGCGACTGCAGGACCCGGACACGGCGGGCGGGTTCCTGCTCGACGGGTTTCCGCGCACCGTGGCCCAGGCCGACGTGCTCACCGGATACCTCGACGAGCAGGACATCGAGCTCGACGCCGTCCTCGAGTTCCAGGTGCCGGAACAGATCACGCTGGAGCGGCTGCTGGCCAGGGGCCGCGCCGACGACAGCGCCGACGTGATCCACCACCGCTTCGAGGTGTACCGCAGCGAGACCGAGCCGCTCCTGGCGTACTACGCGGACCGTCTGATCGGCATCGACGCGGTCGGCACGGTGGACGAGATCACCGCCAGGGCGCTCAAGGCGCTGCAGGCCGACGAGTGACGAGCGGTCTGCGAACCGTCGTGGCGAAGTTGCGAGGCCGCTCCATCGAGATGAAGTCCGCCGCCGAGCTGGACGCGATGCGAGCGGCCGGTCTGCTGGTGGGGCGGGCGCTCGACCTGATGCGCGCGCACACCAAGGCCGGGGTCAGCACCGCCGAGCTCGACGAGCTGGCCGAGCAGACGATCCGTGACGCCGGCGCGGTGCCGTCCTTCAAGGGTTACCACGGGTTTCCCGCCACGATCTGCGCCTCGGTCAACGAGCAGGTGGTGCACGGCATCCCGTCGCACCGGCAGGTGCTCTCCGACGGCGACCTGATCTCCATCGACTGCGGTGCGATCCTCGACGGGTGGCACGGCGACGCGGCGATCACGGTCGGCGTCGGCCAGGTGTCCGAGGCGGATCGGCAGCTGTCCGACGCGTGCCGTGCGGCCCTCCTGGCCGGCATCGAGGCGGCCCGGCCCGACGCCAGGCTGTTCGACATCTCCCACGCGGTCGAGGAGGCCTGCCTGGCCGCTGGGGCCCGCGACGGCCGCACCTACGGCATCGTCGCCGACTACGGCGGGCACGGCATCGGCACCAGCATGCACATGGAGCCGTTCCTGCCCAACCGTGGCAAGCCGGGCAAGGGTCTGCGGCTGCGGCCCGGCATGGCGCTGGCCATCGAGCCGATGCTGACGCTGGGCACGGACACCACCGTCGAGCTGGACGACGGCTGGACGGTCATCACCTCCGACGGCTCGCGTGCCGCCCACTGGGAGCACACCGTGGCGATCACCGCCGACGGCCCCAGGGTCCTCACCGCGCTGGACCAGTCCGCCCCGTAGCGCGCGCCTCCCATCCTCTTCGGGTGGATGGCACATTCGGCCGGTAGAACCGACCAAATGTGCCATCCACCTGGAACCCGGAAGCCGGAAATGGGGGACCCCCGGCCGCTGGGTGCGGCCGGGGGTCCCGGTTGTCCGATCTGACCAGAGGTTCCTAGCCGAGGTCGGGGCGGTGCGTGACGCGGATGCCGCTGATGGTCGGAGCCAGCTGTCCGCGGATCGGGGCCAGGTCGACGGCGATCGCGCCGCCGGCCGGGACCGTCACCTGGAACTCACGGTGGTCGGCAGCCTTCGTGCCCACCGCCGCGACCGGGTCGTACCTCAGCATGACCAGCTGGCCGTTGACGTACACGTCGAACACCCGACGTCCGGCCGCGATGTTGCGCAGCTCGGCGAACTCCAGGTCCACCACGTAGGTGCCGGCGGGCAGGCTGTCGAACCTGTAGCCCGCGAGCTGCTCACGCTGGGTCTGGTAGATCGTGTCGTTGTCGGTGCCGGCGATGGCCACCCGGCTGCTGTTGACCAGACCGCCGGTGCCGAGGTAGCCGTAGCCACCAGGCGACCAGGCCCGGTCGGTGCCCCACGGGTCACCGGCGTTGTCGACGAACAGCGAGGTGCTGCCGACGTCGATGCCCTGCCGGTAGGCCGGAACGACCAGCGTGACCGGGACCTCGAGGGCCGGGGTGCGGCCCGCGTTGGTGGTCAGCAGGATCGCTCCACGGTGCACACCCGGCTCCAGACCGGCCGCGTCCACCCGGACGGTGAGGTTCCTGGTCGCGCCAGGAGCCACCGTGCCGGAGGCAGGAACCGTCCACAGCCAGCTGGCGTCGTCGGTCAGCGAGTAGGTCAGCGACACACCACTGGTCGACGTGTTGTTCAATGCGACCGTCGCGGTGCGGAGTTGGCCCTCGTTGCCGAGGAACGACAGCGTGTCGGGGCCGACAGTGACCGCGGCCGTCGCCAGCGAGGCGTTGCGGGTGACCACCTGGTCGGCGGTCGCCAGCGTGACGCTGCCGGTGTTCGTGCCGTAGTTGGTCTTGCCGATCTCGATGGTGTACGTGCCGAGCAGCAGCCGCAGCGAGTACGTGCCGTCGGCCGCGGTGGTGGTCGTGCCGGACACCGTCGAACCCTGCAGGGCCCTGACCGTGGCACCCTCGACGGCCAGGCCGTCGTTGGCGTCGGTCACGGTGCCGTTGACGACACCGCTGGGCGGCGGCAGGAACTTGATCGACTGGGTGTTCGACAGAACCGCGGCGTTCAGCGAGTACTGCAGCGCCACCGTGCCGGCCGCGTTCTCGATACCGACGGTCGCGGAGTTACCGAGCTCCCGCGGGTCGGCGCTGAGGTTGCGGTAGCGGGTGACGATGCTGCCGTCCTCGTTCAACTGAGCCTCGAAGTCGACGTTGAGGCCGGTGGTGCTGAAGAAGGCGACATTGCGCCACTCGACGACGAACGACCGGTTCGGCGCGGTGCCGACCAGCTGCGTCCGGACGGAGCCGGTGCCGCTGACGACGTTCATGTCGTCCCACATCGGGTAGATCGCCGCGTTCGGAACCGCCGTGGACGGGATGCCCACGTTGCTGAACGCCGTCGACGCCGCCGTGAAGCTCAGGTGTCCGTTGGTGGACACGAAAGCCTGGTTGTAGGACGTGCCGTAGAAGTTGAACGCGAACGGCAGCGCCACGTTGGTGGACGCGTCGTCACCGGTCAGCGGCAGGACCGTGTTGGCCTCGACGTAACCGGCGCCCTCGATGACGCAGGAGTAGCCGAAGCTGTCGCTGCGCTGCGGGAGGGTGATGTTGAGCGTCTCGTTCCCGTCGACGACCAGGTCGACCGTCACCGAGCCGAAGCAGCCACCGGCGGTGGCGGTCACGGTGTAGGTGCCGTTCGGCACGCTCGCGAACGAGTACGAACCGTTGGCCGCGGTCGTGGTCGGCGGGATCGGGGTGCCGTTGATCGTCACCGTCGCGTTGGCCACCGGGCCGGACGCGCTGGACACCACACCGGACACGGCACCGCTGGTGACCGGAACCAGAGCGACGTTGCGGGTGGTGGTGGTGTCCTCGGTGATGGTGACCGAGCCGGCGTTGCTCGCGAAGCCGAAGGCGGACACGGTGACCGTGTAGTCGCCGACGGGCAGCGGGAACGTGTAGCCACCGTCGGGGCCGGTGGTGCCGGTGCGGTCGACCTCACCCTCGACGACGACCTGGGCGCCGGAGATCGGCGCGCTGGTGGTCGCGTTGGTGACGGTGCCGGCCAGGGTGCCGACCGGGCCACGCGGCGACTGCTCGACCGCGAGAAGGGCGTTGAGCTTGCCCTCACCGAAGACGTTGTTGTCGTCGTCGGTGCCACCGCACTGGGTGTTGGGGGTGTTGGTCGCGGAGTCGTCCAGCAGCGTGGACGTCTGCGCGAGGTCGCCGACCAGCGACGGTGCGGCCGACCACATCAGGGCGACGGTGCCCGCGGTGTGCGGGGACGCCATCGACGTGCCGTTGAAGGCCGCGTAGCCGCCGCCGTCGACCGAGGAGCGGACGTTGACGCCGGGGGCAGCCAGGTTCGGCTTGACCTCGGAGCCGGCCGCGCCGCGGCTGGAGAAGCTGGCGATCGTGCCGTTGATGTCGTACGCACCGGACGAGTACGAGCTGACGTAGTCGCCGGGCGAGCCGGACGTGGTGCAGCTCGGGCCCGAGTTCCCGTTGGAGAACGAGGGGAAGATGCCCGAGGCGCGCCAGGCGTTGACCGTGGCGAGGTACCACGTGTCACCGCCGCCGCCGCCCCACGAGTTGTTCACGATGTGCGGACGCAGGTCGGCACGCGGGTTGGCGCCGGCGAGGTCCGTCGGTGCGAGCACCCACTGGCCGGAGCCCAGCAGCGCCGAGTCGGAGCAGCTGTTGCTCTCGCAACCCTTGGCCGCGACCCAGCGAGCGCCGGGAGCGACACCGATCTGGTTGCCCGCGCCGTCGTCACCGACCATGGTGCCCATCGTGTGGGTGCCGTGGTCGTTGTTGTCGCACGGAGCCAGCGAGGGGGTACCACACACGCTCGACGGGTCGAACCAGTTGTAGTTGTGGTCGAACGCGCCGCCACCCAGGTTGCCGCGGTACTTGCCGACGACGGCCGGGTGGTCGAAGTCGACGCCCGTGTCGATGTTCGCCACGACGATGCCCTCGCCGCGACCGTAGGAACCCCACACGTCGTCGGCGTTGATCGACGCGATGCCCCACTCGACGGCGTTGACGGTCGCCTCGGCGGTGCCGACGGTCGGCGTCGGCAGCGCGTAGGTTCGCGGAGCGCGCAGGGTGGTGACGTTGCCCTGGGCCGCCAGGCTGTTGGCCAGAGCCTCCGAGCCGCCCTTCACCAGGATGGTGTTGGCGACCCAGTACGGCGTGTAGGTCACGCCCTCGGCGTCGAGCTGCTTACGGACGTCGGCCTGGCTGGCGTTCGCCGTACGCTGCAGGGCCTCGACGACGGCCTGGCCGCGCTGCGTCCAGTCCTGGATCTTCGACGCCGCCGACAGGTCGGCCTGCTGTGAGAACTCGACGTAGAAGTCTGTGCTGCCCTTGGCGTCCAGCACGCTGGCCACCGAGGCCTCGATCTTGTTCGCCCCGACTGACGGTTGTGCCGTCGCCGGTGCCGCCAGGAGCCCCAAGGCGGCGAGCACCACCGACATGAGGCCGAGGAAACGGCCTAGTCGGCGAAGCGGTGGTTTATATGACACGGATCCCTCCATCCAAATGCGGACTGTAACCGCGTGTTCCCGTATGTAGCTGGCTGATGACATACGGGTACGTGAGGCACGCTTCTGGATGGCCCCCGTCAGGTGAAGGCTCTTCGGGGAGCGAACTGGGGCCGGTTGCAGGTCGGTGCTGCCCCCTTCGACCACCAAGCGCCCCTGACCTGCCCTGTAACGGTCCGTTTGGACCCATACGAAGGTCGCAAAACGAGCTGAACGCTGGTCATAACGGGGGCACGCCTGACACGATGCCCACAACCGGGTGAGGGCCTCGGTGTCGTGGAGGTAGTAATGGATTCGCACTCCGTTGTGGGGTTGCTGGCGGGTCCGACGGTGTTGTGCATCGGTACCAGTACGGAACAGTTCGCCGCCTTGGCCGAGGCGAGCGACGGCAGCACGGTGATGCTGTACCTACCGGATCCGGAAACAGCGCGTCGGTTGCTGGGCAGCGACCCGGTGGTTCCGGTCGTGCCGGCGATGCGCGAGGCGGCCGAGGCGCAGGCGCACCGAGTAGTGGAGTGCGGCAAGCTCCGGCTGGACGCGGACCTGCGAGAGGCCGCGTGGTGCGGCATGCTGCTGCCGCTGTCGGCCCGTGAGTTCGACCTGCTGTTCGCGCTCACCTGCGATCCCGGGCGGGTGTGGACCTTCGCCGAGCTCACCACGCACGTGTGGAACCGGCCGTACCTGGGTGACACCGACGCCGTGGTGTCGGCGGTGAAGCGGCTGCGCCGTCAGGTCAGGGACGTGACCGACTCGGTGCTCGTCGAGTCCGTCAGGGGCGTCGGCTACCGCATCGTCGTGACCGACGGCTAGGGCGTGTCGGCTGGATGATCCACCAGACACGCCCTAGGCCGAACAGCGGGTGGTCGCCGGCCCGGGGGGCCATTCGGCAGACCGTCGGCGGCCGTCGTGCGGATTGAGTTCCTCGGCGTTGTGGCGTGTGCTTGTGGTTGCCGCGCTACCGGCCCCGGGGAGAGGTGTGGTTGCCATGGTCGCGATCCACAGGCGTGTCCGCAGGGCGGGGTTGGTCGCGATCGGGGTGTGCCTCGCCCTGCTGATGCAGGCGTCGCCGGCGCTCGCGTACACGGCGTTCCTGCCGACCCAGAGCGTCGGCAACCGCGGCGTCGACGTCACGGCGATCCAGCTGCTGGTCGGGGTCGCGGCCGACGGGGTGTTCGGCGCGGGCACCGAGGCCGCGGTCAGGGCGTTCCAGAGCAGCAGGGGCCTCGCCGCCGACGGCATCGTCGGCCCGGCCACGTGGACGGCCCTCACCCCCACGTTGCGCGCCGGGGCGAGCGGAGCCGCGGTGCGGGCACTGCAGACCCAGCTCAACGCCAAGGCGCGGCTCGCGCTCACCGTCGACGGCGAGTTCGGCCCGGCCACCACGACGGCGGTGCGCAACTTCCAGAGCGCGCACGGCCTCACCGTCGACGGCGTCGTCGGGCCGACCACGTGGCGATACCTGTTGTGGCACTACGACTACCCGGGCTTCGGCTCCATGTGCGACCAGAACCCGGACGGCAACGGCACGGCGAACTGGGGCACCGGCGCGGCCATCGGCCAGTTGGAGGCCGCGGCCGCCACGTTCGCCGTGACCGGCCAGGGCAAGGTGCCGCTCGGCGACGTCGGCTTCGAGCACGGCGGCGTCATCCCCGGCCACGGCAGCCACCAGCTGGGCATGGACGTGGACCTCTGGCCCATTCGAACCGACTCGGCGCAGTGCACGGCGGGGCGCATCACCTGGCAGTCCGCCACGTACGACCGGGCGGCCACCCGAACCTTGATCCAGACGTTGCGCAGCAAGGCATCCGGGCACGTGAAGCTGGTGTTCTTCAACGACCCGGTGCTCATCCAGGAGGGGCTGTCGCAGTCGTATCCCAACCACGACAACCACATCCACATCCGGTACTGCGAGCGCGTGCACCCCAACGCCTCGTACGACTGCTGAGCCGGCGCCCGGTCCGTGGCACGATGGTCGGGTGAGCCAGGCAGCCAACCCCGATCCGTTGCCCCGTGAGCAACTGCGCGCGTCGGACGCCGACCGCCAGGCCGTGGTCGACAAGCTGCGCAAGGCACACGACGACGGGCGGCTGACCCTGGCCGAGTACGACGACCGGACGCGGTCCGCCTACTCGGCGCGCACCTACGCGGACCTGCTGCTGCTCACCGCCGACCTGCCCGAGGTGATGTACCCACCCGCGGTCGTTCCGCCCGCCGCCGCGTCGCCGACCGGTGAGCCGGGTGGCGGGCCTGAGCCGCACCGTGACCGGAGCGGCCTGGTGTGGCGGGTCGTCGGCAGCGCGTGGTTCGCCATCAGCGTGCTCAACCTGCTGATCTGGGGGATCATCTCGCTCGCCATCGGCGACGCCCTCCACCCGTGGTGGATCTGGGTCGCCGGCCCGTGGGGAGCGGTGCTCCTGGTCGGCTGGCTGTCCGGTCTGGGCCGCCGCGACCACGGCTGAGAAACGGTTCCGTGCGCGAGCGGGTACGCTGGGGAGGTACCCGATTTGGCCGTGATCGTGCGGTCGACGTAAACTGACATGTCGGCGCCTGTGTGCGCCGGTTCCGCACGTGTGCTCGGCAGCCTCTGGGACGTCCCGCACTCGCCTGGACCCGGATGGGCGCGCACCGACACGCAGTGACTCGAGCCACCCAAGCAGGAACGCGGAGGACATGGGCAAGAAGGACGGGGCCATCGAGGTCGAGGGCCGCGTGGTGGAGCCGCTCCCCAACGCGATGTTTCGTGTCGAGTTGGAGAACGGACACCGGGTTCTCGCTCACATCAGCGGCAAGATGCGGCAGCACTACATCCGCATCCTGCCCGAGGACCGGGTGGTCGTGGAGCTTTCGCCCTACGACCTGTCCCGCGGCCGCATCGTCTACCGCTACAAGTAGGACCAGCTCCCCGGCGTGGGAGGGACTGCAGAGGCCACACCAGCTAAGGACACCCCGAGTGAAGGTCAACCCCAGCGTCAAGAAGATCTGCGACAAGTGCAAGGTGATCCGCCGTCACGGGCGGGTCATGGTGATCTGCGACAACCTGCGCCACAAGCAGCGCCAGGGCTGATCACCACCGCGCACCGCGGACACCGAACCAAGAGGCCCTCCCCAAACCTGCCGGACCAACAGTTTCCAGATGGACGGCTTCGCCGTCGCGGTCCGGTTCACCCCCGGAGTCAGGCCGGGGCCCGCTCGCCGAGCGGGACGGTCGGGGAGCAGACCTGACGAGAACTGAGGAGAACACCGACGCATGGCACGACTCGCCGGCGTCGATCTCCCCCGCGAGAAGCGGATGGAGATCGCGCTCACCTACATTTTCGGCATCGGCAAGACCAGGGCCAACAAGATCCTGAGCGCCACCGAGATCAGCCCGGATCTCCGTGCCCGTGATCTCTCCGACGATGACGTCGTCCGGCTGAGGGACTTCATCGAGAACCACTTCCAGGTCGAGGGTGACCTCCGCCGCGAAGTGGCGGCCAACATCCGCCGCAAGGTCGAGATCGGCTGCTACCAGGGGCTGCGGCACCGTCGCGGTCTGCCCGTCCACGGGCAGCGGACGAAGACCAACGCCCGCACCCGCAAGGGCCCGAAGAAGACCGTCGCCGGCAAGAAGAAGGCCGGGAAGAAGTAGTTCCCCCTCTGCTTGTATCGCAGTCATTAGGAGAGCACGCAAGACATGCCACCCAAGTCTCGTACCGGCGCCGGGGTCAAGAAGGTCCGGCGCAAGGAAAAGAAGAACGTCGCGCACGGACACGCGCACATCAAGAGCACGTTCAACAACACGATCGTCTCGATCACCGACCCGGTCGGCAACGTGATCGCCTGGGCGTCCGCCGGCCACGTCGGCTTCAAGGGCTCCCGTAAGTCCACGCCGTTCGCCGCCCAGATGGCCGCGGAGAACGCCGCCCGCAAGGCGGCCGAGCACGGCATGCGCAAGGTCGACGTGTTCGTCAAGGGTCCCGGCTCCGGCAGGGAGACGGCGATCCGCTCGCTGCAGGCCGCCGGCCTCGAGGTCGGCACCATCCAGGACGTGACCCCCCAGCCGCACAACGGCTGCCGGCCGCCCAAGCGGCGCCGGGTCTGACTCGCGGGAAGGAGTAGCTACCAATGGCTCGTTACACCGGACCGGCGACCCGCAAGTCGCGCCGGCTCAAGACCGACCTCATCGGTGGTGACGTCGCTTTCGAGCGCCGTCCGTACCCGCCGGGCCAGCACGGCAGGGCTCGCATCAAGGAGAGCGAGTACCTGCTGCAGCAGCAGGAGAAGCAGAAGGCGCGCTTCACCTACGGCGTGCTGGAGAAGCAGTTCCGCCGCTACTACGAGGAGGCGAACCGCCGCCCCGGCAAGACCGGTGAGAACCTGCTGCGCATCCTCGAGACCAGGCTGGACAACGTGGTGTACCGCGCGGGCCTGGCCCGCAGCCGTCGCCACTCGCGGCAACTGGTGAACCACGGCCACTTCACCGTCAACGGCGTGAAGGTGGACGTGCCCAGCTTCCGGGTGTCGAGGTTCGACATCATCGACGTGCGGCCGAAGTCGATCAAGACCACGCCGTTCATCATCGCCAAGGAGACCCTTGGCGAGCGGGTGTGCCCTGCCTGGTTGCAGGTCGTGCCCAACACCCTGCGGGTTCTCGTGCATCAGCTCCCCGAGCGGGCGCAGATCGAGGCCCCGCTCAACGAGCAGCTCATCGTCGAGCTCTACTCGAAATGAGTTGAGGACCCGCGGCGCGGACCGAGCGCCGCGGGTCGATCGCCACCCTTTTCGGCGTCATATGGCGGGCGTCGGCATGGAGGAAGAACACAGTGCTCATCTCGCAGCGTCCCACCCTCACCGAGGATCCGATCGACGCGGTGCGGTCCCGGTTCATCATCGAGCCGCTCGAGCCCGGCTTCGGCTACACGCTCGGCAACTCGATCCGGCGCACCCTGCTGTCGTCCATCCCTGGCGCGGCCGTGACCAGCATCCGTATCGACGGCGTGCTGCACGAGTTCACCACGGTGCCCGGCGTCAAGGAGGACGTCACCGACATCATCCTCAACCTCAAGGAGCTGGTCGTCAGCTCCGAGGAGGACGAGCCGGTCACCATGTACCTGCGCAAGCAGGGCCCCGGTGACGTCACGGCGGGCGACATCGTGCCCCCGGCCGGCGTCACCGTGCACAACCCCGAGCTGCACATCGCGACCCTGAACGCCAAGGGCAAGCTCGAGATCGAGCTGGTCGTCGAGCGGGGTCGCGGCTACGTGCCCGCGATGCAGAACAAGCAGGCCGGCGCGGAGATCGGCCGGATCCCGGTCGACTCCATCTACTCGCCGGTCCTCAAGGTCACCTACAAGGTCGAGGCGACCCGCGTCGAGCAGCGCACCGACTTCGACAAGCTGGTGCTCGACGTCGAGACCAAGCCGTCGATCACCCCGCGGGACGCGGTGGCCTCGGCCGGCCGCACCCTGGTCGAGCTGTTCGGCCTGGCTCGCGAGCTGAACGTGGACGCCGAAGGCATCGAGATCGGCCCGTCGCCGGCCGAGGCGGACACCATCGCCGCGTTCGCGATGCCGATCGAGGACCTCGACCTGACGGTCCGCTCGTACAACTGCCTCAAGCGGGAGGGCATCCACACCGTCGGCGAGCTGGTCTCGCGGTCGGAGGCCGACCTGCTGGACATCCGCAACTTCGGCGCGAAGTCCATCGACGAGGTCAAGATGAAGCTGGTTGGCCTCGGCCTCGCGCTGAAGGACAGCCCGCCCGGGTTCGACCCGTCCGCCGCGGCGGTGGACTACGCCAGCGACGGTTGGTCAGCCGGTGACCTGACCTCCGAAGACGGCGGCCACGACTACGCCGAGACCGAACAGCTGTAGAACACGCTCGCGAGTGGAAACTGGTGTGGGAACACCAGTTTCCGCTCACGAGGCGACCGACAGGGAGCCCTAAACTATGCCCAGCCCCAGCAAGGGTGCCCGTCTCGGCGGGTCTCCGGCCCACGAGCGGTTGTTCCTGGCCAACCTGGCCACGGCGCTGTTCGAGCACGGCCGGATCAGCACCACCGCGGCCAAGGCGCGCCGGCTGCGGCCGTACGCCGAGCGGTTGATCACCAAGGCCAAGCGCGGCGACCTGCACAACCGCCGTGAGGTCATGCGGGTGATCCGCGACAAGGACGTCGTGCACAAGCTGTTCGCCGAGATCGGCCCGTTCTTCGCCGACCGCGACGGCGGCTACACGCGGATCGTGAAGACCATGCCGCGCAAGGGCGACAACGCCCCGATGGCGGTCATCGAGCTGATCCCGCAGAAGACCGCGACCGCCGAGGCCGAGCGGGCACGCCGCACCCGGTTCGCGCGCAAGGACGCCGCCGCGGCCGATGCGGCGACGCCCGTCGAGGACACCGAGGAGACGTCGGCGCCGCAGGCACTGACCGACACCGCGGACTCCGGTGGCGACGTTGAGGTGAGCGCCTCCACCGAGGACGCCCCGTACGGCGAGGGCAGCCACGCCGCGCTGGAGGACGAGTCCCAGCCGGACGGGTTCCCGATCAAGGGCAACGCCGACTCGATGCTCTACCACGTGCCGGACAGCGCGTTCTACACGCAGACCAAGGCCGAGGTGTGGTTCGCCACCGCCGAGGCCGCGGCGGCCGCCGGCTTCCAGCTGCCGCCGTCGCAGCGTGAGGACTCGAGCGGCGAGGCCGAGAGCTGAGCTTCACCACCCACCAGGACGAGCCCGCCGGATCCACTGTGGACGGCGGGCTCGTCCGTGTGCGGATGGACATCGGGTACGACGGCACCGACTTCTCCGGCTGGGCGACCCAGCCGGGGCGGCGCACCGTGCAGGGTGAGCTGGAGGCGGCGATCGCCACGGTGCTGCGCCGGCCGGTGCGGCTGACCGTCGCCGGCCGCACGGACGCCGGGGTGCATGCCACCGGCCAGGTCGCGCACGCCGACCTTCCGTCCACTGTGGACTGTGCCGCGTTGGGGAAGCGGTTGCTGCGACTGCTGTCGGCCGACCTGACCGTCGGCGAGATACGGCCGGCGCCGCCCGGGTTCGACGCCCGGTTCGGGGCGCTGCGCCGGCACTACGTGTATCGAGTGGCGGACCGGCCGTCCACCGCGGCGCCGCTGCGCCGCCGCGACACCCTCGCCTGGCCGCGCCCCCTCGACGAGCACGCGATGAACGCTGCGGCCGGGCCGCTGCTGGGGGAGCACGACTTCGCCGCGTTCTGCCGGCGCAGGGAGGGCGCGACCACGGTCCGCGAGCTCCAGCGTCTCGGCTGGGAACGGGCCCCCGACGGGGTGCTCGCCTGCCGGGTCAGCGCGGATGCCTTCTGCCACAACATGGTGCGGAGCCTCGTCGGCGCGCTGATCGCGGTCGGCGAGGGGCGGCGCCCGACCGCGTGGCCGTCCGGGGTGCTGGCCGCGGGGGTGCGGTCGAGCGACGTCGTGCCGGCCAACGGCCTCACCCTGGTCGGGGTGGACTACCCGCCCGATGACGAGCTGGCCGCCCGCGCCACCCGCACCCGCGCGGTGCGCACCTGACCACGAAAGGGACACGGCCCGCGGTCCCAGGCGGGACCGCGGGCCGTGTTCCCAGGGTGCGGGTCTCAGAAGGTCAGGCCGAACGAGTTGATGTAGCCCGTGTCGCCGCTGTAGACGTCACGGACGCGCAGGCGCCACTGGCCGTTCCTGGACTCCGACGACGCGTTCACCGTGTAGGTGGCGAGCACGTTGTCTGCGCTGTCGAAGTAGCTGGAGTTCTTCAGCAGGTACGCGCTGCCGTCCGGGGCGATCAGGTGGATCACCAGGTCACCGCGGTAGGTGTGGCGGATGTCGACGGCCGCCCGCGTGGTACTCGACGCGTTGCCCGAACAGCCGCTGAACGTGATGGGGCTGAAGACGTTCGAGTTGTTGTCGGGGATGTTCACGTCGGTGCCGTTGGTGGCCGTCGTGCAGTTGCCGCCGCCGGCCGGGTTGATCGTCCAGCTGAACGTCGCGGTGCCGGTGCGGCTGCCGCTGTCGGTCACCGTCGCGGTCACCGTCGACGTGCCAGGGGTGGTGGGGGTGCCGCTGATCAGGCCGGACGAGTTGGCGCTCAGGCCGGCGGGCAGGCCGCTCACTGACCAGGTGTACGGCGCGGTGCCGCCGGTCGCGGACAGCTGCAGGCTCGCGGCCGTGCCGACGGTGCCGGTCTGGCTGCCCGGGTTGTTGACGCTCGGGTTGCCGGGGGTGCCGCCACCGCCACCGACGAACAGCAGTCGGTTCGGCGAGCCGGTGCCGGGGTTGGTGACCTTGTTCGGGGTGGAGTTGTTCACCAGGCCGTCGCGCACCTGCTGCGGCGTCGAGCTCGGGTTGGCCGCCAGGTACAGGGCTGCCGCGCCGACCACGTGCGGGGTGGCCATCGACGTGCCGCTGATCGTGTTGGTCGCGGTGTCGTTGGTGTACCAGGCCGAGGTGATGCCGACGCCCGGGGCGAAGATGTCCAGGCACGTGCCGAAGTTCGAGAAGCTGGCCTTGGCGTCGTTGTTCTGCGTCGCGCCGACGGTGATCGCCTCGGCGACCCGCGCCGGGGTGTAGTTGCAGGCGTTCTGCGGGTTGCCCAGCGCGTCGCCGTTGCCGGCCGCGATGCCGTACGTGACACCGTCGGCGATCGAGTTGCGGACCGCGGTCTCCAGGGTGGCGTTGGAGCCGCTGGCGCCGAGGCTCATGTTCGCCACGGCGCGCCCGGTGTTGTTGCCGGTGACCCAGTCGACGCCGGCCGCGACGCCGGCGAGGGTGCCGGACCCGCCGCAGTCGAGCACCCGGACCGCCACCAGGGTGACGCCCTTGGCCACGCCGTACGCGGTGCCGCCGACGGTGCCGGCGACGTGGGTGCCGTGGCCGTTGCAGTCGCTGGCGTCGTTGTCGTTGTTCACCGTGTCGCGGCCGTGGACGGCGCGGCCGCCGAAGTCGCTGTGGGTGACCCGGATGCCGGTGTCGATGATGTAGGCGCGCACGCCGCTGCCGGTGTTGGTCGGGTAGGTGTAGCTGTTGTTCAGCGGCAGATCGCGCTGGTCGATGCGGTCCAGGCCCCACGAGGGGGTCGGTGACTGCGTGCCCGCGGTCCACACCCGCTGGTTCTGCTCGACGTAGGCCACCGCGGGGTCGGCGGCCAGGCGCCTGGCCTGGGCCTCGCTCATGGTGGCGGCGAAGCCGCGCAGCGCATAGGTGTACTTGCGCTCGACCTTGGCCTGGTGCGCGGCCGCGAGGCCGGCGGTCCTGGCGTCGACGCCGGCCGCGTCGGTGGTGCCGACAGCGCTGTCCTTGTAGACGACGATGTAGCTGTCGGCGATGGCGTCGGGGCTGCTGGCCCCGAGGATCTCGCCCTGTGCGGCCGCCGGCAACGCGGTGGCGGTGGCCATGGCGACGGCCGCGGCTGCGGCCAGCCCCAGTCCGGCGAACCGCCGGGTCCGGGGTGCGCGGATAGCTCCCATAGCAGGGTTCTCCCTCGTGCAGGGGTCGCCCGAGGCCGGCCGGCAGGGCCGGTGACCTGGGCTTACGGGGATATGAGTGTCCGCGCGGACGAGCACGACAGTAAGTGAGCCGAACACGGAAAACAATCGGCCTATTACTACTTGCGACGATCGTCGTGGGCTCCACGGCCCAATCCGCTGCACCGAACGCCATGACTGATGACCCCAGCGTCACCATGTGCACGTACGGCAACGGCCGATTGGGCGAAAAGGCGGACGCCGCCGGTCGGGTGCGACCGGCGGCGTCCGTCAGGGGTGCTGGATCAGCCCGCGGTGAGCGAGGCGTCGTCGACCACGAACGAGGTCTGGTAGGACCAGTCCTCGGTACCGGTGAACTTGATGGTCACGGTCTGGCCGGCGTACGCGCCGACGTTGAACGACCGCAGCAGGTAGCCGGACGGGTTGAGGTTGGTGTACGTCGCCAGCGTGGTCGCGCCCACCTGGACGGTGAAGCGGTCGAACACAGCAGGCTCGTACTCACTGGTGACGATCTTCAGGTAGAACGACAGCACGGAGTTGGTGCAGCCGGCCGGGATGGTGACGGTCTGCTGGATGTACTCGGTGCTGGTGTAGCCGTAGCCGCTGAGCCACGACGACCGGATGCCGGTGCGCGGGGCGCCGATGCCGGTCCAGGTGTAGATCGAGCCGGTCTGACCGGTCCAGCCGGCGGCGCCGCTCTCGAATCCGCCGTTGACCATCTTCTGGCCGGGGCTGGAGCAGCCGCTGGCCGGGCTGATGACCCACTGGAACGACGTGCTGCCGGAGCCGCCGCCGGTCGCGGTGACCGTGACGTTGTACGTGGCGGCGGTGGTCGGCGTGCCGGAGATGAGGCCGCTGGACGCGTTGATCGTGAGGCCGGCGGGCAGGCCGGTCGCGGTCCAGGTGTACGGCGGGGTGCCGCCGGTGGCGCTCATCTGGAGGCTGGTCGCCACGCCGACGGTGCCGGTGCGGTTACCGGGGTTGGTGACCACCGGGCCACCGGGGGCGCTGATGACCCACTGGAACGAGGTGCTGCCGGAGCCGCCGCCGGTCGCGGTGACCGTGACGTTGTACGTGGCGGCGGTGGTCGGCGTGCCGGAGATGAGGCCGCTGGACGCGTTGATCGTCAGGCCGGCGGGCAGGCCGGTCGCGGTCCAGGTGTACGGCGGGGTGCCGCCGGTGGCGCTCATCTGGAGGCTGGTCGCCACGCCGACGGTGCCGGTGCGGTTAC
>Ga0190272_10000292_pt1 | contig 28270 bp, 23 predicted proteins | sample Popmic504T_FD_133746 | JGI IMG/M metagenome (GOLD analysis project Ga0190272, IMG submission 133746) | Populus adjacent soil microbial communities from riparian zone of Shoshone River, Wyoming, USA - 504 T | ecosystem: Environmental > Terrestrial > Soil > Riparian zone | place: USA: Wyoming...
CAGACTTCATTTTAGAGCAGGTAGCAAAAGCGCCACGCGGGTTCGACGTCCAGGCCCGCAACCCCGAACGCAGCGTTCACATCGGCGGACAACACATGGCGTTCTCAAGCGTCTACGGCCCGCCTTTCGTACGCGAAGGCGATGTCCGCCGCGAGGCCACCCTCGATGACTACCGAAACTTCGCCCGCCTTGCGCAGAGCTACTCCAGCATTGACAGCGTCGGCGGAGTTGTGGCTGAGCCGAACGATGCTCCCCTGGACTCTCGTCACCTCGACATGCTCTACGCCACCATGACCTTGACCGACAAGATGTACATGGGGAATGTCGTGAGCGGGGTTAACGCTCGCGACACCTTGGCGATGTCAGACATCTTGTTCGGTGGTCGCGACACCATCGAACAAACACCCGCCTCCATCTCACTCATCAATTGCAACTCGCCCCTGCGCTGGGACGACCGGATGCTCGATGCCCAGTTCGAGTACTCAGCCGCGAACCAGCCTGTTGTGCTCACCCCCTTCTTGTTGATGGGTGCGATGTCGCCGGTCACCATCCCCGCCGCGCTTGCACAGCAGATCGCCGAAGCCCTTTCGGGGATCGCCTTGTCGCAGCTCATTCGACCAGGATGTCCGGTCATCTTCGGTTCCTTCTTGTCGAACATCGACATGCAATCAGGTTCACCGCAGTTCGGAACCCCCGAGTCAGCAATCGGGTTGCTGTGTACCGGACAGATCGCTCGTCATTTCGGGCTTCCCTTCCGGTCAGGAGGCGGCCTCAACTCGTCACAAGTCCCAGACGCGCAGGCCGCTTATGAGTCGCTGATGACAATGCTGCCGACCTTCTTGGCGGGCACCAACTGGGTGATGCACGCGGCAGGCTGGCTCGAGGGCGGCTTGGTTTCCTGCTTCGAAAAGTACGTCATCGACGTACAGGTGCTGGAAATGCTGCAACAAGAGTTCACGCCGCTGGAAATCACCGAGGAATCCATGGCGTTCGACGCCCACGCCGAAGTTGGGCATGGTGGCCACTTCCTCGGCGCGATGCACACGATGGAGCGCTTTCGTACCTGCTTCTACCGGCCTTTCCTGTCCAGCTCAGAGAACTTCGAACGTTGGACGCGCAACGGATCAAAGGACACTGCGACGCGCGCGGGCGAGATCTACCACCAGAAGTTGGAGGAGTATCAGGCTCCTCCGCTCGATGACGCAATCCGCGAGGAACTGCTCGACTACGTGAATCGACGACGACATGAGTTAGGCGACTAGCACGACTCAACGGCACCACTTTCGACGAGACCAATACAAGTAGACAACGGCTAGAGACAGAAGAGGGCTAGCGGTGGACAACGAGCGCTACGACTACGTCATTGTCGGTGGTGGGTCAGCAGGAAGCGCCCTCGGCGCTCGACTCTCCGCCGATCCCGACAACAAGGTGCTCGTCCTGGAGGCGGGTCGTCGCGACTGGCCGTTCGACGTGTACATCCAGATGCCAGCCGCGTTGACTTTTCCTATCGGGAATCGCTTCTATGACTGGAAGTATGAAACCGAGCCCGAACCGTTCATGCACGATCGCCGCGTCTACCACGCGCGCGGGAAGATTCTCGGTGGATCGAGCAGCATCAACGGGATGATTTTCCAGCGCGGCAACCCCCTCGACTACGAGAGGTGGGGCGCCGACCCAGGGATGCAGAGTTGGGACTACGCCCACTGCCTGCCGTACTTCAAGCAGATGGAGAACTGCCTCGCCGGAGCCAACGAGTGGCGCGGCGGCGACGGCCCACTCCTGATGGAGCGCGGCCCCGCCAAGAATCCGCTGTTCGGCGCGTTCTTGGAGGCAACTAAGCAAGCCGGGTACCCCTCAACCGACGACGTCAATGGGTATCGCCAAGAAGGGTTCACCCGCTTCGACCGAAATCTCTACCGCGGTCGGCGTTGGTCCGCGTCGAAGGCCTACCTCCACCCGGCAATGAAGAGGCCAAACCTGAAGGTCCGCACGCGTGCACTGGTTCATCGGGTGCTCTTTGAAGGCAAGCGAGCGGTCGGTGTGGAGTACCAACGGGGCCGCTCGGCGCCCGTGCAAGTTCGCTGCGACGAGGTGATTTTGTGCGGCGGAGCCATCAACTCCCCACAGTTGCTTCAGCTGTCGGGCGTGGGTGATGCGGAGCTTCTTAAGAAGTTCGACATTCCCTTGGTTCAGCATCTACCGGGCGTTGGTCAGAACCTGCAGGACCACCTCGAGGTGTACATCCAGTACTCATGCAAGCAACCGGTATCCCTGAATCCATCCCTGGCGTTTTGGAAGCGTCCATTCATCGGCGCGCAATGGCTGTTCTTGCGCTCCGGTCCAGGCGCCACGAACCACTTCGAGGCCGGCGGATTCATTCGCAGCAACGACGAAGTCGACTATCCCAACCTCATGTACCACTTCTTGCCCATCGCGGTGAGATACGACGGCACCTCTCCCGCCGGAGGGCACGGCTACCAAGTGCACGTTGGGCCTATGTACTCCGACGCTAGAGGGTCAGTAACCATCAAGTCGAAGGATCCACGCGAGCACCCGGCAATTGTCTGCAACTACCTATCCACCGAACAGGACCGTCGTGAGTGGGTTGAGGCCATTCGCCTCTCGCGCGAGATCCTGAACCAACCCGCGATGACGCCCTACAACGGCGGCGAGATCTCGCCAGGAGATGCGGTAAAAACCGACGAAGAGATTCTCGACTGGGTGGGCCGAGAAGGAGAGACAGCCCTTCACCCTTCGTGCACGTGCCGCATGGGCGTCGACGATCACTCAGTCATTGACCCGCTCACCATGCGCGTTCACGACACACAGGGGCTACGGGTCGTCGATGCGTCCGCGATGCCCTATGTGACCAACGGAAACATCTATGCACCCGTGATGATGCTCGCCGAAAAGGCCGCCGACATCATCTTGGGCAAAGATCCATTGCCCGCCGAGCACACCGAGTTCTACCGGCACAAAGAACATAACGCTCACGATTCCGCAACGAACCTTGACGCGTGACGTGCGCACCATGATCGTGAGGCACCTGGCGAAAGGTGAGGAGCAGCGTGGCTGATCTGTTTATCGGCGGCCAATGGCAACCGGCTCAGGCGGGGAAATCACGGGAGATTCGCTGTCCTGCCGACGGCACGCTCGTCGCCACGGTTGACGAAGCAGATCAGCACGACACAGAGCGCGCTATCGCGGCCGCCCGCGTCGCCTTTGATGATGGAGACTGGCCACGCACCCCGGCCCCCGAACGTGCTGCCCTTCTGCACAGAACCGCTGACCTGATGCAGGAGCGATCCGGCGAGTTCGCTCGCGCGGAGTCACTCGATACCGGAAAGCGAATGGTCGAGGCGGAGTACGACATTGTCGATGTCATTCGCTGCTTTCGCTACTTCGCCGGCATGGCGGGAACCATGGCCGGTCGCGTGGTTGATACCGGCGATCCTGGGGCGGTCAGTCGCGTCGAGTATGAGCCCGTTGGGGTTTGTGGGCTGATAACTCCTTGGAACTATCCGCTCCTGCAGACCGCGTGGAAGGTGGCACCTGCTTTGGCGGCAGGTAACACCTTCGTCCTGAAACCCAGCGAACTCACGCCGAGCACGGCCATCTTGCTGATGAAGGCACTCACCGACGCCGGGCTGCCGGTAGGCACTGCCAACTTGGTACTAGGCGCCGGAGCGAGCGCCGGAGCCCCGTTGGCCTCTCACCCAGACGTCGATTTGGTTTCCTTCACTGGCGGCGTGGTGACCGGGCGGGCAGTGATGACGGCGGCGGCAGCCACCGTCAAGAAGGTGGCACTCGAGCTCGGTGGCAAGAACCCAAACATCGTCTTCGCGGACGCCGACTGGGAAGCCGCGATCGACAATGCGTTGACTGCAGTGTTCCTACACTCCGGCCAGGTTTGCTCAGCTGGCGCGCGGTTGATTGTTGAGGAGTCCGTCCATGACACTTTCATGGACGAAGTGGTACGACGCGCTCAGTTGATTCGCCTCGGCGGCCCTGACGACCCGGCCGCTGAGACTGGCCCACTTATCTCGGCCGCACACCGCGACAAGGTGGCCTCCTACGTGGCGGCAGCAGTCGCCGAAGGTGCCCACTTGCGGTGCGGTGGCAAGGAACCCGACGACCCCGCCCTCAAGACCGGCTTCTTCTATCTACCGACTGTTCTCGACGGGTGCACATCGTCGATGAGTTGCGTTCAGAACGAATCGTTTGGACCCGTGATGACCGTCGAGACCTTCTCCACTGAAGGTGAAGCGGTCCGCATCGGCAACGACACGATGTACGGACTCGCTGGCGCCGTGTGGTCGCAAGACGCCGGGAAGACTCAGCGGGTGGCTCGCGCACTGCGTCACGGAACCGTCTGGATCAACGACTATCACCCGTACCTACCTCAAGCGGAGTGGGGCGGTTTTAAGCAGTCGGGCTTTGGCCGGGAACTTGGCCCCTCCGGATTCATGGAGTACGTCGAGCCCAAACACATCTACCAAAATGTCAACCCCGCACCCTCTGGTTGGTTCTCCGGAAACACCTCCCCGGAATCGGCAAAGGGTGCTGACCACGGGACGGTCGCATGACAGCCACGCACGAGGCAGTAGCAGAAAGCGGCCCCACCACGGGAAACGCCGCGATCACGGTGAACTCACTGTGGAAGGTCTTCGGGCCAGGAGCCGGCAACATTGTTGGTTCCCCCGACGCAGATCTCCCTCGACAAGAACTGCTGGCCAAGACCGGCTGCACAGCCGCTGTGCGAGACGTCAGTTTTGAAGTAAGTCCCGGCGAGGTCTTCGTCGTCATGGGTCTATCCGGTTCAGGCAAGTCGACCCTGGTGCGCTGCCTCACGCGACTGATCGAACCGACCGCAGGTGAAGTCCTGATTGACGGCGAGGACGTCGTCAAGATGTCAGAGGCGCACCTTCGTGAGTTACGCCGTCACCACGTCTCCATGGTTTTCCAGCACTTCGGACTTCTTCCCCACCGCAAGGTCATCGACAACGTTGCCTACGGGCTCGAGATCAGAGGTATGAGTAAGTCGGAGCGACGCGACAAAGCTCAAGAACTGGTCGACCTCGTCGGCCTCACCGGCAACGAGAACTCCTACCCCGACCAACTCTCCGGCGGTATGCAACAACGTGTCGGTCTCGCACGTGCCCTGGCGGTGGACCCCTCGGTGCTGTTGTTCGACGAACCTTTCTCAGCACTCGACCCACTGATTCGTCGGGACATGCAGAACGAAGTGATCCGACTTCACCATGAAGTCGGAAAAACAATGGTCTTCATCACCCACGACCTACAAGAAGCTCTCAAGCTGGGTGACCGCATTCTCATCATGCGCGACGGGGCACTCGTACAGATGGGGACACCCGCCGACGTCGTTGGCGCTCCCGCCGATGACTACGTCAAAGACTTTGTGAGTGAGGTACCGCGCTCGCACGTGCTCACCCTCGAATGGGTGATGAGACCACCGCGACCCGATGAACTCCTCGACGGACCGATCATGCCACCAGAGACGATCGTGCGTGATGCAGCACGAAGGGTTATCGACTCCGACCACGCGGTGAGAGTTGTCAGAGGTGACGAGCTGCTCGGCGTGGTCGACCAGGACGACATCCTGCGCGTCATCGTCGCTGAGGAAGGCACAGGGCAGTGACGGTCGAGCTCGCCGAAATCGAGCACCCGGAGGTGTCGACGCCACCTCCGAACCAACAAACAGGAAATCAGCGGCTGTGGTGGCTTCTCGGCATCCTCGGCGTCCTTGTTGTCGCGGGCATCATTTTGCAGGGTCGCAACACCCAAGAGCCCCCATCAACCCAGACGCTCAACGACTTTCAGGTCTGGCTCAATGAGCTGCGCGACTCGATTGGGCAGGCGCGGTTCGACGGCAATCCCATATTCCTGCCGATCGACTGGCTCAGTGATGCGTTCACCTGGGCCTTCGACTGGCTCCACAGGCTCTTTGTTGAAGACACCGCTCGACCGAGCAACGTCGCGATTGTGGGCTGGGCTGGCGTAGTCGCTTTGGCGACGTGGCTCGGATATGCACTGGCCGGCGTCCGCATCGCCCTTCTGGTTGTCCTCAGCATGATGGCCTTCGGATACTTGGGCTACTGGGAAGAGAGCATCGACACCCTCATTGTGACCGCCATTTCCGTGGTGGTTTGTGTGGTTGTTGGTCTACCCCTGGGAATCTGGATGTCCCGCAGCGCGCGCGTCACAACTGCGCTGACTCCAGTACTCGATGTCATGCAAACGATGCCGTCGTTCGCATACCTGACACCACTTGTCCTGGTGTTCGGAATTGGTGTTCCTGGGGCTATCGCAGCCACATTTATCTACGCGCTACCACCGCTTGTGCGAATCTCAGCACACGGCCTCCGCACGGTGTCTCCCACGACTTTAGAGGCAACCACGGCTATGGGTTCGACGTCGCAACAGCTCCTCCGGAAAGTGCAACTCCCCATGGCTCGACGAACGATCATCGTGGGGCTGAACCAGACCATCATGGCCGCACTGTCGATGGCCATCATCTGTGCATTCATTGCTGGGCCCGGCTTGGGAATCCCGATCCTGCGCGCGCTCACCATCCTCAACGTCGGCGTGGCCTTTGTCACCGGCCTTTGCATTGTCATCATGGCCATCATGCTGGACCGAACGACGGTCGCGACTGGTGAGCGGTCTGAGGCGGCATCGCGTACCGGAAGCGATCCACGAATCCGACGTCTGGCTCTGGTGATCGGAGGTGCCGTCGCGCTTGTGGCCGTCTATCTGTCCAACCAACGGCTGCAGTTCTCCCAGTTTCCTGACAGCGAGATCGGCCAGACACTCGCGGGCTGGGCGAATGACTTCGAAGAGTGGTTCGTCGATATCTTCGGAGGGATCACCGAATGGATCAGTGACGCCTTCACCAATTGGCTCTTGAACCCTTTGCAAGACCTGCTGGCCAACACACCATGGTGGTTGTCCGCCGGTGTGATTCTCGCTCTTGCCTTCCTCATTGGCGGGGCCGGCTCCCGCTCTGGACGACAAGTCGTAGCCCCAGCCGCGCTCTGCGTCGGTGCAGTGTTGGCTGCCGGACTTTGGGCAGGCGACGCCATTGACCAGCCCTGGTGGCTTTGGTGGCTGCTCATCGTGGCGCTGTTAGCCGGAGCGAGATGGTTGCAAGCCGGAGGTGCCTTGCTGCCGGCCTCGGTGTGTATCGCCATCATCTTTGGTGTGGGTCTGTGGAACGACTCCATGGTGACACTCGCCATGACGTTAGTGGCCACATCCGTGGTGATGGTTATTGGTGTCGGCGTCGGTGTTTGGATCGGCCGGAGCAAGCGCGCCGATACGATGGTTCGCCCCATACTCGACGGCCTGCAGACGATGCCGTCATTGGTTTATCTGATCCCCGCGCTAGCGCTCTTCCCGCCCGGACGATTCCTGGCTATTGCGGCGGCAATTCTCTATGCATCGCCGGTGGCCATCAAGATTGTGGCTGACGGCATCCGTGGCGTCTCACCGACAACCGTGGAGGCGGCGCTAGCTGCTGGCTCAAGTCGTTGGCAGGTAATCCGCAAGGTTCAACTTCCGATGACCAAGGGATCCATCGTCCTAGCGGCGAACCAAGGGCTGATCTTCGTGCTGTCCATGGTGGTCATCGGTGCCCTCGTTGGCGGTGGCGGTTTGGGCATTCTTGTGGTCAATGGCTTCTCGCAAGCACAACTATTCGGTAAAGGATTGGCCGCGGGCATCGCAATTACCGCACTTGGTGTGATGCTCGACCGCATCACCGTTCATGCTGCCGCCCGCTACGGGCGAGCCGAATCAGCGTAATAAGCGTGATAACTGCCGCAGGTACGCGGCCTGACAGAAGGAGAAAGAGTGCGATTAAGTAAACGGCGGGTCGGTCGCGTAGCGGCTCTGGCCGCGGCTGCAGGCCTCGTTCTCGCAGCCTGCGGTGATAGCGATCTCGATGGTGGGACTGACGGTGGAGGCGATGCCACCGCTGCCGAATGCGCAGAGTTCAACATGGCCATCAACCCCTGGGTCGGATACGAGGCATCCGCCTACGTCGTCGGCCAAGTAGCAGCCAACGAATTAGGCTGCGATGTCAAGTACCAAGACCTCAAGGAAGAGGTGGCGTGGCAAGGGATGGCCGCCGGAACGGTTGATGTTGTCATCGAGAACTGGGGCCATGATGACCTGAAGAAGAAGTACATCGAGGGCCAGGGATCGGTCGTCGACGTCGGGCCAAACGGCAACATCGGCGTCATCGGCTGGTACGTGCCACCGTGGCTCGCCGAAGAGAACCCGGAAGTCCTGGACTGGGAAAACCTCAACGATTTCGCCGATGAGTTCGCTACTCCCGAATCAGATGGCCTCGGGCAGCTCCTCGACGGCGACCCATCCTTCGTCACCAACGACGAGGCGCTCGTTGAGAACCTTGACCTTGACTTCGAGGTTGTCTTTGCGGGAAGCGAAGCAGCACTGATTCAGGCCTTCCGACAGGCCGAGGAAGACAAGCAGTGGGTGCTCGGGTACTTCTACGAGCCACAGTGGTTCTTGTCCGAGGTGCCTCTCGTCAAGGTGAATCTGCCTCCATACGAAGAGGGCTGTGACGCCGATGCAGCGAAGGTTGCCTGCGACTACCCGGAGTACATCCTCGACAAGATTGCTAGTGCGGAGTTCATGGATTCGGGAAGTCCGGCCGCCACTTTGGTCGAGAACTTCAACTGGTCGAACGATGACCAGAACGTCGTCGCTGCGTACATCGCACAGGACGGCATGTCAGCACAGGATGCCGCAGACAAGTGGATCGACGAGAATCCCGACGTTTGGGAGCCCTGGCTGGAAGGAACCTGACAGCCGGCTTGGCCACTGTGAAAGGCCCGGAGATCTCCTCCGGGCCTTTCACCTTTTCGAGTCTTCGTCGCTAACCGCGAGGAATCAGCGTGGGCCGAGCCGGTTGTTCGCCGCCACGCGCATCGCCGTAAGAGCGCTTCGGGACCATCACCTTGCGCCGAAAGATGCACACGATCGTGCCTTCTTGGTTGTAACCGATCGTCTCGACATACACGACTCCGCGGTCGTCCTTAGACTTCGACGGCGTCTTGTCGAGAACCTTGGTCTCGCCGTAGATGGTGTCACCGTGAAATGTTGGCGCCACATGTTTCAGCGATTCAACCTCAAGGTTGGCGATCGCCTTACCACTGACATCAGGAACCGACATGCCAAGTAGTAGCGAGTAGATGTAGTTCCCGACCACCACGTTCTTGCCGAAGTCAGTGGTGCTCTCTGCGTAGTGGGCATCCATGTGGAGAGGATGGTGGTTCATCGTTAGCAAGCAGAAGAGATGGTCGTCGTACTCCGTGACCGTCTTACCGGGCCAGTGCTTGTACACCTCACCAACCTCAAACTCCTCGTAGTACCGACCGAACTGCATTGAGCTTCCTTCCCTAGCCGCGGAGTTTGTAGTCTTCAAGCAGACGACGTCCAATAATCATGCGCTGAATGTCCGCAGTTCCCTCACCGATGAGCAACATCGGTGCTTCACGGTAAAGCCGTTCGATCTCGTACTCCTTGGAGTATCCGTACCCGCCGTGAATGCGGAACGAGTCTTCGACAACATCGCGGCAGTACTCACTGGCAAGGTATTTCGCCATTCCTGCCTCTAAGTCATTCCGCTCGCCGGAGTCTTTCTTGCGGGCGGCCGCGACCATCATCAGGTGTGCGGCCTCGACCTTGGTGGCCATGTCTGCGAGCCGGAACATAACTGCCTGATGCTGGGCAATCTGCTTGCCGAAAGTTTCGCGTTGTTGTGAGTACGCGATCCCCAGTTCAAAGGCACGTTGGGCCAGCCCGCAGGCGCGGGCGGCCACATTGACGCGTCCGACCTCCACGCCGTCCATCATTTGATAGAAGCCGCTTCCGGTTTCGCCACCAAGGATCTGATCTGCAGGCAACGTGAAGTTGTCCATGACGAGCTCGGTGGTATCGACACCTTTATAGCCCATCTTTTCAATTTTTCCGGGAATGGTGAGTCCGGGAAGCACCTCGCCAAAACCTGCCGGCTTTTCGATGAGCAAGGTGGTCATGTTCTTGTAGACGGACTCTTCGCCTTCGTCAGTCTTGACGAGCACAGCTACCAACGTGGACGAGCCCCCGTTAGTCAGCCACATCTTTTGCCCGTTGGCGACGAACGACCCGTCGTCTTGCTTAGCGGCTCTAGCCTTGATGGCGGCAACGTCTGACCCGCATCCGGGCTCGGACATGGAGAACGCGCCACGCACCTCACCAGTCGCCATCCGCGGCAAGTAGCGCTGCCTTTGCTCATCCGTACCGTGCTGTAACAGCATGTACGCCACAATGAAGTGGGTGTTGATGATGCCGCTCACGCTCATCCAGCCGCGCGCAATCTCCTCAACCACCAAGGCGTAGGTGAGCAACGACTCACCAAGCCCCCCGTACTCCTCAGGGATCATCAAGCCGAAGATGCCCATTTCCTGCATCTGCTCAACGATCTTCGTGGGGTACTCGTCCGCGTGTTCCAGCTCGTTCGCGACCGGGATAATCTCCGCGTTCACGAATTCTCGAACCGCTTGCAGAATCTCCTGCTGGACGTCGGTCAGCCCCTCGGTGTGCGCGAGACGGCCCATGCCGGGCTCCTATTCAGTAGGCGTACGGCGGCGCAAAGCGGCCTGCCGTCGCGTGAGAACTGTCCCGGGCATCGTAGCGACAGCTAAGTTCGGGGGATGACGAACCCGCAGAGCACGCCTGGTTGGATCAGCGGTGGCGCTGACGAGCCGGACCCCGCAGCGCGCCAGTACGTCGTGACGACCGCCGATGGCCGGACCATCGGCGTCGCCGAGTACGGACCAGAAAATGGGCATCCCATCATCGGTATCCATGGCACTCCGGGTTGCCGCTATGGAGGGCCGCCTCCCGACAAGCCCGACCTCTACGAGCGGTTGGGCGTGCGCGCCATCGGTTTTGACCGCGGCGGTTACGGACTCTCCACGCGAAAGCCGGGACGGCGGGCCGTGGATGCCGCCGAGGACGTCGCAGCCATCGTGGCGCACCTCGGCATCGACCGGTTCGCGGTCACCGGCGGCTCCGGTGGTGGGCCGCACTGCCTGGCAGTCGCGGCCAAACTTCCCGCGCAGGTCACCCGGCTGGCTTGCATCGTGGGAGTAGCACCTTTTGGCGGGGAGGGTCTCGATTGCGAGGGCTGGCTCGCTGGCATGACAAAGGGAAACGTCGACGAGTTCTCCTGGGCCATCGAGGGCGAAGAAGTGCTTCGCGACAACCTCCAACGTCTGGCCGCCGAGGAGTTGCCTCGGGTGGCGGTGAACCCGGCTAATGCGCTGGGCGAAGACTATGAGCTTTCCGACGGCGACCGGGAGATTATGTCTCGCCCAGCTCAACAGGTGAGAATCAAAAGGATGCTTCAGGAGGCCTACCGCACCGGTGTAGACGGCTGGGTCGACGACGACCTGCTCTTTGTTCGGCCCTGGGGGTTTTCAGTTTCAGAGATCTCTGCGCCCGCGATGGTCTGGTTTGGTGTCGACGACACTCTGGTCCCCGCTGCCCACGGTGAATGGTTGGCGGCAAATGTTCCCGGGACACAGGTTGTGCGGATGACCGGTGGCCACATGGAGCTCACCAACCGAGTAGAGGACTTGGTTACCTGGCTAGCCGGGGGCGCCGCGCCAGTAGACGCGACGGGCCAATGACCACCTCCACACCGCCCGACCCGGTCATGCAGGTCATGCCTTCGTCAGCTCGCCGCGACGATGAGGGGGCGCTCTCCATCGCGGGCCGTCGGCTCGATGCAGTTGCGGCGGAGTTTGGCACGCCCATCTTTGTCGTCGACGAGCAGGCGCTGCGTGACCGAGCCAGGCTCTTCGTCGACGGACTCACTGCCCGCCGACCAGCGAGTGAGGTCGCCTTCGCTTCGAAGTCGTTCCCGTGCACGGCGGTCTACAGCTTGATGGCTGACGAAGGCCTGCTGATTGACGTCGCTGGCGCCGGAGAACTGCTGATGGCGCTTCGTGCCGGAGTGATTCCCGCCAACATCGTGCTGCACGGAAACGCCAAGACTGACGAAGAACTCTCCCTGGCAATCGATGCTGGAGTTGGAACCATCGTGCTCGATGGCTTTGAGGAGATTGACCGGCTAGGAAGTCGGCTCTCGCGGCAACAGAACGTCCTGGTGCGCGTGCAACCGGGTGTTGACCCTCGAACCGATGCGGGCGTTTCCACTGGCCAGCGCGGTTCGAAGTTTGGTATTCCCCTTGAGCAAGTTCCTGCGGCGGTCGCCAGGATCCGATCCATGACAAACCTCCACCTGGAAGGTGTGCACATGCATCTGGGTTCGCAGATGCTCGAGATGGAGCCGTGGCGTGAGGCCATACCCATCTTGGCCGGGCTCGGTGACTTCGAGGTTTTCGATGTCGGTGGGGGGCTTGGCGTGCAGTACTCCCCCGACCAACCCGCACCAAGCATCGACGCATACCTCGACCTCGTAGCAACGACGGCTGGGGAGTACTTACCCGACGATGTGCGCATCGTCATTGAGCCCGGACGCAGCCTGGTGGCGCAGTCGACCGTCACGGTCTACACCGTCGTCACTGTTAAGCAGGGCGACCCCACCTTTGTCGCCGTCGATGGTGGCATGGCGGACAACATGGAAGCATCGACGTACGTTGGTCAAAGGTTCACGGCCACCCTGGTGCGTACGCCCGGCGGGAAGGACCTAGTCAACGTCGTCGGTCGGCAATGCGAGTCCGGCGACCGAATTGCCCCCCAAGTGCTGCTAGACCATCCGGTGGCGGGTGATCTCGTCGTGGTCCCCATGACCGGCGCCTACACCCATACGCTGGTGAACAACTACAACGGAGCGCTTCGGCCACCCATTGTCTTCTGCAAGGACGGGAGAACGCGCGAGGTGGTGCGTCGCGAGACCTACGACGAACTGATGGCTCGCGACGTGCCCGCCCCCTAAATCAGCGCAGCACGTAGTACGTCATCGACACCTTGAACTCCTTGATGTCGTACCAATTGCCGTTGGTGGTCGCGATAGTCCAGAAGAGACTGCCGCGTACCAAGTAGTTGTCCAACGGCACGCTGCCACCGCTGTGCCAGCCGACAGAGCTACCAAGCTGCTTAACTTTGCCGTACTCCTTGTTGCTCTTGATATAGAGGATGAAGGCCGGCCCCGGGTGACGGAAGGCTCCCGCTCCGAACGCGTTGACCTTCGCCTTTCCGTATCGGATCGCTTTGGGAACCCCTACCTTGTGCACCGCCGCAGCAACGTCGTCTGTACGTGATCCATTGCATTTGGATCGGGAGTAGTAGGCAAGCCCCTTACGCCACCCAAACCGTGACTGGGCGTAGTCGGTGCTGTAGACGCCGCCACATGAACCGGAGATGTCGCCAACCCCTGCCCCCTGGGCGGTCATGGTCCGCACTACCGACTTGCGCACCAGGCGCTTGTCCGAGACGTACACCGTGCGTGCTGCGCTGGCGTCTGATTGTCCGTTGAGATCACTGCCAACGAAACGAAAGGAGTACTTGCCTGGGCCAACGACATCGCCATTACCCCTGCGCCCGTTCCATGCTGCCGCTACCCGACCAGCATCTCGCGCACCGAGGGCGATGACGCGCACCAACCCCCCGCCAACCTTGCGAACCTCCACCTTGACCGCCCGCACTTCTTCGCCGACGCGGGCTGTGAAAACAGTGGAATCCTTGTAGTTGTCACGGGCCGGGTAGACAGTGCGCATGGAGGAGCGCACATCTGTCCACCGTGGCCCCTTGGTGTCCTTAACCACCGTGACCGAACTGGACGCCGGCCCCTCGCAGACCGTCCCGCTGGCGTCACACCTCACCGCATCGATCTCAAGGTCGCCGTCGCTCATGCCGGTCAGCGAGAGAGTCTTCGAGTACGGCGCATCCAAGTCAGTGCTAGCAGAACCACCATTCACGCGAAAGCGCACGGCACCTCCATCGGCAGTTGCCTCCGCGACCACGGAACTTCCCACGATGTCTCCGTCGACGGGAGCCGTCAGGGTTGGCGCGTCGAGGCCGATGTCGACGGTGATGTCTGCTCCAAGTGCATTGCAATCGGTCCCGTCGCAGTCGAAGGCCTCGACCGAGGTCGATCCATCGAGCCCAATCACTGACATGTTGGCCGACGCCTCACCGGCAGCCACCACCACGTTGGTGGTAAAACTTCCACCCCGGCCGTCCAGAACAAAGGTGACGTTTGCCGCCGTGCTCGTCGCCGACACGGTGATGGTGGGAGTGTTCACCGAAGCAGAATCCGTCGGTGCCGTGATGGTGGGCACGCTGACCGGAGCAGCCTCCGCTGCCGGCGCGGCGGCCAGCAAGCTAGCTCCAACCAGGGCCAGGCAGACCATCACGGTGAGATGCACGCGTGACACAACAGACATGGGTGAATCCCCCGATTCTCGGAAACAAAATGTCGGGAGACCCTAACCCATAACGTGCCCTAGGCGGGGTTTGCCTCACGAATGGAGTTTCCTCCGTCAACGACAATGGTCTGGCCCGTGACATACGACGCTCCATCACTGCACAAAAAGGCGACAGCCGCGGCGATCTCTGCAGGCTCCCCGAGCCGACCGACAGGAGTTCGCCGACCGTACTCGATCTCCTGCTCCAATGAGGACGGCGTATGGATCCAACCCGGCGCGACGGCATTGCAGGTCACGCCGTCTGCCGCTGACTCGACGGCGGCAGCCAAAGTGAGCCCGCGCATGCCGCCTTTGCCAGCGACGTACGCGGCCTCGTTCGGCATGGCGCAGGTGGTTCCGGAGGTCGAGGTGACATTGACGATTCGCCCGAACCCACGAGACCGCATCCCACCAAGAACAGCCTTCGTCATCAGGAATGCGGTATCGAGGTTTCGCTCGATACCATGACGCCACTGCTCATGTGTCATATCAGCGATCGAAAGCCACGATTCCGCATCGGTGACGCTGGTCATACCGGCGTTGTTCACCAACAACTCGATCGGACCAACCTGCGCCGTCACCTCCGAGACCAATCGGGTGGCCTCAGCGGGCACCGTTAGGTCGGCAATGAATCCCTGCGCACCGGCACCCAGCTCTGCGGCGCGCTGGTGAATTCGGTCAGACGTTGCCGCCACCGCGACGCGGGCTCCGGCGACTACCAAGGCCTCCGCGCAGGCGAAACCGATCCCGCCGGCACTCCCGGCACCAGTCACCAGCGCTACCCGACCAAGGGCCACCATCACCCCTCCTTACCGAGTGGGTTGAGCTGAAGTCCGGCCGTCCTCGGCAGCTGGATCGAACCAAACCGCGCGCTTCATGCCAGCTGCCCGACCCTTGCCGGAGACAACCAGCGCCATCTTGCGTGATGCTTCGTCAATCATCTCCCGCCCGAGCATGGCCGCGCCTAACTTTCCTCCGGCCTCGGAGGTGTAGTAGGCATAGGCGTCAAGGATGAGCTCGGCCTGGTCGAAGTCGTCCTGCTTAGGCGAGTAGACGTCGTTAGCCACCTCAACTTGGCCTGGATGCAGCACCCACTTGCCGTCAAAGCCGAGTGCGGCCGAACGCTCGGCAACCTTGCGATAACCGTCAACGTCGCGGATCTGCAAGTACGGTCCGTCGATCGCTTGCTTGTCGTAGGCCCGAGCAGCCATCAGGATGCGCATCAGGATGTAGTGGTAAGCGTCGCCTTCGGTGTATCCGGGCGGCTGTTCGCCAACGATCAGCGTGCGCATATTGATGCTGGCCATGAAGTCTGCCGGGCCAAAAATAATGGTCTCGATCCGTGGCGAGGCCGCGGCAATGGCATCGACATTGGTCAACCCCAACGCATTCTCGATCTGCGCCTCGATGCCAATCCGACCCACCTCAAAGCCGTTGGCTTTCTCTATCTGGGTCAGCAAGGTGTCGAGCGTCACGACCTGTTCCGGAGTTTGCACCTTGGGCAGCATGATGCAGTCGAGGTTCGGTCCGGCTCCCTCAACGACCTCGATGACGTCGCGATAAGTCCATTCGGTGGTGAAGTCATTGACCCGAACCGAGCGCACCTTGCCGTCGTAACCACCTTCGTTCAGCGCAGCCACGATGTTCTTGCGGGCCTCTGGCTTGGCCAGTGGTGCCACGGCGTCTTCGATGTCCAAGAACACCTGATCGGCCGGCAGTCCCTTGGCCTTGTCCAGCATCTTGGGGCTGCTCCCTGGCACCGCAAGGTTGGATCGCCGCGGCGCGAGAACCCGCTCAGTCATCGCCTACTCCTCGATATGCCGGTCGCTGCCGCATCCGGTCAGCGCAGTGAGCGGGAGCCTATCGCGGCGGCTGTGGCAGGCTGAGGCCATGCGGCCCGCCACCCCTTTGGAGAATGCTCTACTCGCTGAGGTCGCCTCCAAGTCTGACCTCGTCTGGGTCGAGACCGAAGAGCGCCAATCTGCCCTGTGGCACGTATGGGTCGATGAACAGATTGCGGTGGTTGTCGGGGGAAGCGAACAGCCCGACCCAGCACTGCGAGAGCAGGGTCCAGTGGTCGTCACGTTACGGAGCAAAGACAAGGGTCATCGCCTGCTCCGAGTGATGGCGACGTCACACCGTGTTTTTCCGGAGTCACCTCAGTGGGAGACAGTCACCGCTGCTCTGACACCGGGACGCTTGAACGCCACCACTGCCACCGCCGCCGACGACGACTCACGCCTGCCGGACCGCTGGGCGACTAGTTCCACAGTGTGGTTGCTCACGCCAACCGGCGAGGTCCAGGAAGGCCCTGGCGACTACAGCGCGAACGACCATCGCGCCGTGCCGACGCCGACTCCCGCCACGACCGTGACGCATCACCCGTATCACTTCGGCAGAGCGACCAAGAAGCGTCGCCGCTAGTCGTCAGCTTCGGGCCTGGCGGGAACTGCGATCTGTCCGGTAGCGACAGGAACGACTCTTCCGCTCACGCGCACGCGCTGCACTTCTCGGTGAGTGACATCGCAACTCACGCGCAAGTTCGATGGACGACCCATCTCGACGCCTTGCGTAACCTCGACTGTTGAAGCCCCGTCTGGCAATAGGCCGCTGGCGCCTAGGTAGGCGCCAAGGGCCAATGCGCCTGATCCCGTCGCCGCATCCTCGGGGCTGCCAATGTCGCCGGCGAACATGCGGGCGGAGATCCGCAAAGGAGAGTCACCCCACGAGACGACATAGAGCCCAGTGGCGGGCGCTGGGTATGAGAAGTCGTGTCGCAATCGGGCTATGTCGGGCTCGCATCTGGCAAGAGCGTCAGCAGAGACCGGCACAATCGCGAACGAAAGGCCGGTGCTGGCTACTCGGACATCCTCGCCCCTGAGGTCCTGTTGAGTAAGGCCAAGCGCGGTAAGGGCTGCGCGCGGCTCGATCGGTTCCCCAACGCGTGGCGCTCCACCGGTGAGGGTTGCGCCGTCGGCATCGACCGAGAGCGGCAATACCCCCTCGCCACACAACTGCCTGACCTCACCAGGCCCAAACCAAGCCAGTTGCTGCAGGAGCCATGCCGTGCCGATCGAAGGATGACCGGCGAAGGGCAGCTCTGTATCGGGAGTGAAGATGCGCAACTGATAGTCGGCTTCCACCCTTGCGGCCTCGGGCAAATCAGAGGGCCGCAGCGGAAACGCCGTCTCGGACAATTGAAACTCACTAGCGATCGCCTGCATCTGCTCGGTGACGAGTTGCTCACCCCCCAACACGACCGCCAGGGGGTTACCCGCAAACGGTCGCTCAGTAAACACGTCGACGACGTGGTACTCCAACCCGTGCACGTTGGCCATACTCAGGCTTACGGCACCAGTGACTCAAGGTCGACGACATCGGCCTCAGCAGGGGCATTCACAACGACTTCTTCATTCCAGTCTGAGAGCAACAACTCTGACCCGTCTTCTTGCGATGACACTTTGAGGGGCAGTGGCTCTCCCTGCATCGAGATATACAACTCACCATCGTCGACGGTGTCGATGAGGATGAGTGCGGGGATGCTGTCAACCGAGGACTCATCGCCCTTCTCGACGTCACCCTCAGCCTTAAGGAGATCGGCGAAGAAGGCATCGAAGTCGCCGAAGTCACCGAACGATTCGTCGTCGGCCGGCACCTCAACGAATTTGTCACCGACCTGAGCGGCAAGCTCAGGCCCTAACTGCCCCGACCAGAACTCCTCGCCGGCGGAGAAGTACGTGACCCCGTCGACCACGATCAACTCAATCGTGGTTCCAGCATTTGTGACTGTCCCGGTGGCATCGCCCGCTGCCGACATCTGCAGGTCCACCGCTATGGCGGTGCCGCCTTGATTCTGCTCACCCATCAGATGCACCGAGGTTGCGCCATTGACCGCTTCCTCGACACGCTCGAGAATCTCATCAGGTTCGAGGTCTTCGATGCCGTTAGGACCAGCTTCCGCTAGGTCGCCGCTTCCGGCGGTGTCGCCGCCATCGCTGCCATCGGAATCATCGGAGGCGCAGCCGGCCAAGGCCAGCGCGCTGACCAGGGCAAGGGTTGCGATACCGGCCTTGGTAGTGCTCGTACGCATCAGTCATCCGATCGTTGAATAGCTTTGAACAACGGCACCCAGAGAGGAACTACGAACCTACCAGCGCGTCGCTGCGCCCTCTTCGCCCGATCCGCCGCCCCCGGTAGCCTCAGGCTGTGAGCGGCGCGAGCAGAGTCTTCATCGCGCGCCTTATCGGCGTATCCGTCTTCGACCCGGGTGGAGATCAGGTCGGGCGGATTCGCGACGTCCTGGTCACCCTTCGCGAGGCCAACCGCCCACCGCGCGTCATTGGACTCGTGGTGGAAGTGCAACCGCGTCGGCGCATCTTTCTTCCCATGACGCGCATTACCTCCATCGATGCTGCCGGGGTCGTCGCCAGCGGATTGGTCAACTTGCGTCGCTTTGAACAACGATCAGGAGAGATACTCGCTGTCGGCGAGCTCCTTGATTCATCGGTTTCGCTGACCGGCGCCGACGAAACTGCCGCTGAGACTGTGACCTTGCTCGACCTCGGGATGGAACAGTTACGTACCCGCGATTGGGAGATCTCCAAGGTGTACGTGCAACGTCGCGGCAAAACCTTGCGTCGTCGCGGAGAGCAGTTCGTCGCCGACTGGAACGAAATTTCTGGACTCACACTCAACGAAACAGACCAGAGCGCTGCCAGTTTGATTGCCTCGTTCGAAAAGTTGCGTGCTGCCGACGTCGCACACATGTTGCAGGATCTCTCGACCAAGCGCCGTTCGGAAGTTGTGGCAGCGCTCGATGACGATCGGTTGGCCGACATCTTGGAAGAGATGGAGGAAAGGGACTCCATCGAAATCTTGGCGCGACTCAAGGAAGAGAGGGCAGCGGACGTTCTGGAGGCGATGGACCCCGACGATGCGGCAGATGTCCTCAGCAACCTTCCGGAGGTCACTCGTCACCGACTCTTGGAGTTGATGGAGCCCGACGAGGCAGACGACGTACGCCGCTTGCTCGACTACGACGACAACACTGCTGGCGGGCTGATGACCCCCGAACCGGTCATTCTTGCTCCCGACTCCACCGTGGCCGAAGCACTGGCGCGCATCCGCAACAGCGACCTACCACCGGCGCTGGCCGCCCAGGTCTACGTTTGTCGACCCCCGCTGGAAGTGCCGACCGGCCGCTATCTCGGAGCAGTGCACTTCCAACGACTCTTGCGCGAGCCCCCCGGCGCACTGGTTTCCGAGGTCATCGACTCCGAACTGTCCCCCGTGCAGCCGGACGCCTCGCTGCAAAGCGTCACCAGCGAACTCGCAACTTACAACTTGGTGGCCATTCCGGTGGTCAATTCCAACGATCGCCTGTTGGGTGCCATCACGGTGGACGATGTCATCGACCACATGCTCCCTGACAACTGGCGCCGAAGCGCCGACATGCCTCCGGCGCCGTCGACGACCCCCACTGATGTGTCCGGAGCCAGCCATGGCGCGTGAGACGCGGCGGCCGCGGCTCGACCAACCCCGGGCACCCCGGCGAGGGGTGGTCCGCACGCCCCACGACCCGGAGACATTCGGGCGACTCTCAGAACGCATCAGCCGTTTCATCGGGTCCTGGCGGTTCATCGTCTACATGACGGTGTTCGTGGCGGCGTGGATGCTATGGAATGTCTTTGCACCGGAGGATTTGCAGTTCGATGATTGGCCCTTTATCGGGCTCACCCTCATGTTGTCCCTCCAGGCGTCTTACGCCGCGCCGCTGATCCTGCTGTCGCAGAATCGGCAAACCGATCGCGACCGAGTGCAGTACTGGGAAGACCGTGCCCGCATCGATCGCATTATTGCCGACGAAGACTTCCTCACCCGCGAGATGGCCTCGCTTCGGATGGCGGTCAATGAGGTGGCTACTCGCGACTTCGTGCGCGACCAACTTCGCGAGCTCATCGAGGAGTTGCAAGAAGCGAACCCGCCATTACCTCCGCCATTACCTCCGCCTGGGTCAGCACCCCCAGAAGTGCCTCGAGCCCGCCAGTCACACCAGGAGTAGGGTGGCGGAAGTTCCACCAGACAACAGCACAAATCCAAATAAGCGACAGGGGAGCGCCTCGGCGCTGAGAGTGCGGGAAGCCGCAGACCCTCGAACCTGCTCCGGATCATGCCGGCGAAGGGAGTCGTCATGGACACAACCGTCCCTGACATCCACGAACGTTCAGTTTCACCGCACGCCGAATACAGGTGGACCACCACCGAGATAGTCGTCACCGCAACGATCGCGGTGACCTTCGGCGTTGTTTTTTGGTCCTGGAACCTCCTGTGGACCGCCACCGGCGGAGCGTTCAGCGCGCTTCCCCCCCTGCAGGGCCTCATGTACGGCGTCTGGCTCGTGCCCGGCGTGCTCGCGGGTTTGGTGCTCCGCCGACCCGGCGCCGCCTTCTTCGCTGCCACCCTTGCGGCCGTCGTGTCAGCCCTCCTGGGGTCGCAGTGGGGACTGGTGGCCGTGGTGTACGGCGTCGCTCAGGGAGCAGCGCCGGAGTTGGTTTTTGCGCTGCGTCAATATCGCGCAACCCTCACGACGGCGTTGGCTGCTGGCCTCGCCGCTGGCGTGGCCTCCCTTGGACTAGACCTGGCCCTGTACTACCCCACGTGGGCGCCGAACTGGAAATGGCTCTACGCGCTGACCCTGCTGTCATCGGCATTGGTTGTCGCCGGTTGCGGTAGCTGGGCACTGTTTCGGGCGCTGCGCAAGACCGGTGTGCTGTCGCCCCTGCCCGCCGAAGCACCTCCTGCGGCCAAAGCACCGGCACTTCCCGGGGCATGACAGCGGCCGCGGTCACAGCCCGCGGCTTTGGATACCGAGCGGCGGGGCGCGACCGATGGGTGCCTCGTGATGTGTCCTTCCAGATCGCCCCCGGCGAGCGAATTCTGATCCTGGGTGCATCGGGGAGCGGCAAGAGCACCATCCTGCGCTGCTTGGCCCACCTACTCGATCCATCCGGTACGCGGCGCGGAGAAGTGCTGATCGACGACCAGCATCCCAGTCAGTCACGCCATCGCATTGGCCTGCTGATGCAGGACCCCGACGCCTTCTTTGCGTTGGATCGGGTCGGGGATGACATCGCTTTCGGACCACAAAACCAGGGCCTGCCACGTGATGTCGTGAGGAGCCGTACCGAAAAGGCACTCAACATTGTGGGGTTGGACCTGCCCTTGGCCCATAAGGTCGATGAACTATCGGGGGGTGAGCGACAGCGCGTCGCCCTTGCCGGTGTGTTAGCCATGCAGCCCGATCTACTGCTGTTGGACGAACCAACGTCGCAACTCGATCCCTCGGGGGCGCTCCTCATCAAGGACGCTGTCAGCAGCGCAGTGGCGAGCCGAGACACCACGCTGGTAGTTGTTGAGCATCGTGTTGACCTTTGGCTAGACCTCATCGATCGAGTCTTCATCGTGGACGACGCGGGAGATCTGATAACCGGATCGCTGAACGAGGTCATCGACACCGCGGCGGCCCAAAGCACGTGGCTGCATCCTCCCGCCACCTCGCCGCGGCCGAATGCCATCGAAGGCGAGCCGCGGCGTACCGCCCAAGCCCCGGTTCTCCACGCGAAGTCTGTGACCTTCTCCTACACCAGCGCATCACCGGCACTTGCCGACGTGACATGTGATGTTGACGCCGGCCACGTTATGGCAATCTGCGGCCCAAACGGTTCCGGGAAGTCCACGTTGGCGCGCGCACTGGGAGGGCTCATCGTTCCCGATGACGGCTCGGTGCGAGCAACCGCGAACTTGGTGCGAGACACCAACTCGCATCTGCTGTCCACCGACATTGGTCGATGGAGCTCACGAGACCTCGCGGGACGGATCGGCTCGGTCTTTCAGAATCCAGAACACTCCTTTGTTGAGCAGTCGGTACGAGCCGAAGTTGAGTTCGGTCCGCAAGTCATGGCAGCAAGCATCGCTACCGATGAGTTGTTGGAACGGATGGCATTGACACACCTCGCAGCGTTTAATCCATTCACACTTTCTGGGGGCGAACAACGACGACTGTCGGTGGCAGCCGCGCTCGCAACCTCTCCTGACGTGTTGATTCTCGATGAACCCACATTCGGCCAGGACCCAGCAACATGGAAGGAGCTGCTCCACCTTGTCCTCGACCAACGTGCCCAAGGCAGAGCGATTGTTGTTGTCTCTCACGACGAGCGATTCGTCGACGCCGTTGCAACTACGACATGGCGCCTCGAACAAGGGCGCGTCGTGGGTCGGCAACTCCAGGATGAGCAGTGAAGCGCAACCCTCTTGCGCTGCTAGCGCCAGCGCTCATGCTCGGCATCGTCAACGCCATCACCCTGAACATGCCAACCCACCTGCTAACTCTGGCTGTCACGATGGCTTGCGTTCCGTTGTTAAGAATCAAAGCAGGGCAGTTCCTCCGGACCAGTTGGCCACTAGGGGTCGCCGCCGCCACTTTGGTGCTGGTGAACTCACTGGCCGATCCGTCACCCGGGATCGGATGGGCCGATCTGAACACTGGGCTGATCACGGCCGTGCGACTGCTTGCCATTGCGCTGCCAGGCCTGGTTGCTTTCATGGCCATCGAGCCAGTGAGCCTGGTCGACGCACTAGTGCAGTACCTGCACCTCCCCCCTCGATTCGGATACGGCGGACTCGCAGCGATGCGACTCCTGCCAACGCTGGCCGACGACCTCCACCTACGCCGCATGGCGTTGCGGGCTCGAGGAGCCACGCCCACCGGGATCGTCGGGCGCATCGGCAGCACTCACACGCTCCTGGTCGGGCTGCTCGTCACCGCCATCCGTCGCGCGACCCGGCTAGCTACCGCCTTGGACGCGCGAGGGTTCGACACCTTGCGCCGAGCGACCGCAAGGCCAAGCCGCTGGACGGGAATCGACACCACCTGGTGTGCTTCGGGAGTGATCATTGCCCTCGCCATCGGATCGATCCCCTTGATCACTAGCTAGCGGGTAGGCACGCCTCCAGCCGTCCCTGGTCCGGGCCGACACTACGAAGGTGAAACCGCCAAAGTCGGGGGCTCCCACGCGCCCGCAAACGCCCGATCAGGTGATTGCGACCTCGTCGAGCGCTGCCCTCAGCAGCAAACACGAACGCACGATGCGGCGCCGGCTCGGCGAAGTCTTGGTGGCTCGTAACGTGTTGACCGAGGTCGTCCTTGACGAGCTCCTGGCCGAGCAAGCCGCGGCCAACTCGATGGCTAGTGCACCTCGGCAACGTCTTGGCCAGATGATTGTCGAGAAGGAGTTGGCTTCGGAAGCAGAGATTGCCGACGCCTTGGCCGACTTGTTGGCTCTCGACGTGGTCGACCTGGCATCGGAGCCCGTTGACCCCACAACCGCGCGGATGATTCCTCGCGCCATGGCCGAACGCTTCCAACTCCTTGTCCTCGCCAAGGAGTCAACAGGACTTCGTGTGGCCGCAGCCGACCCAACGAACGTCCTCGCGCTGGATGACGTGCGCATCCATACACGCGAACGCTCTCTTCACGTTGTGGTCGCAACTCCAACCCAAATCCGCAGCCATCTCGCCCGGGCCTGGTCCCTTGCCGACGACGCAGCTGACGCGGTACACCTGCTAGCGGTGGACAGCATCGACGACGCCGCTGATTCCGACGACGTTGACCAAACCCCGACCGTGAGACTGCTCGATGCTCTGCTCGGGGATGCCGTACGCGCCCACGCCAGTGACGTGCACGTCGAACCCCAACGCGAAGGCATTCGTATCCGGTACCGCATCGATGGGGTGCTTCGCGATGTGCTGACCGTCCCCCGCTCCGCAGGGCCAGGAATGGTGAGCCGCCTGAAGATCATGTCGGGCCTGGACATCGCCGAGCGGCGAGTCCCGCAAGATGGCCGGGCGCGCGTCAGTGTGGACGACCACACCCTCGACGCCCGCGTCAGCACGCTTCCCGCCCTTCACGGGGAGAAGGTCGTGGTGCGCCTACTCACCATCGCTCAACAGATTCCGGATCTGCCCGAACTTGGCCTCCAGCCTGAGCAACTGGCGACCGTCGAGTCGACGTTGGCCAAGCCACAAGGTTTGGTCCTCATCACAGGGCCAACCGGGTCAGGTAAGACAAATACGCTCTACGCGGCTATCAACCAGTTAGTGACCCCAGAGCGCAATGTTGTGACGCTTGAGGACCCGATCGAAGTCCAACTGGGCGGTATCACCCAAGTTCAGGTCAACGAACGTACCGGCATGACCTTTGCCCGCGGGATTCGAGCCGTACTCCGACAGGATCCTGACGTGGTGCTGGTCGGCGAGATTCGCGATAAAGAAACGGCGGAACTCGCCTTGCGCGCTTCGCTCACTGGTCACCTCGTTCTCAGTACCTTGCACACCAACAGCGCCGCGCAAGCGGTCACTCGCCTCACGGACATGGGAATCGCCCCTTACCTTGTGACCAGTTCCCTGGAGTTGGTCGTTGCCCAGCGACTGGTCCGAACTCCTTGCCCCCTGTGCGCCGCTCCCTACGAGCCTGGCGAGGAGGTGCTCGAGTCACTCGACATCGACCCGCGGCAACTTCAACATGCCACTGCAACAGCTGGCCAGGGATGCGTCGAGTGTGGGGAGTCTGGATATCGCGGTCGGACTGGCGTTTTCGAGATGTTTCAGATGACGCAAGCGCTCCGACGTGACTTTGTGGCTGATCCGTCGGAGTTCGTGTTGGCCAATGCCATGACCACCCAGCGCCAACCGTCGCTTCGGGACGCCGGCGTTACTGCTGCGCTTCAGGGACGCACCACCTTCGAAGAGGCGCTCCGCGTGACGCATGCGGACGCCTACCGCGATTAGCCACCCAACATTCGCCCAGCCCTGCCACGTAGCATCGAGGCATGTCCCCCACGCAAGAAGTTGTGCACGCCGCACTCGCCACCGTCAAGGACCCCGAGATCCACCGCCCCATCACTGATCTCGGCATGGTCAAGGAAGTCAACATTGGTGCTGACGGTCAGGTGCTGGTTGGTATCTACCTCACCGTTGCTGGTTGCCCTATGCGTGATCGGATTACTCAGGACGTGACCAACGCCGTGGCCGCTGTCGCTGGCGTCACCGATGTCGTCGTCGATCTCGACGTCATGAGTGAGGAACAGCGCAAGAAGATGGCCGACGGCCTGCGCGGGGGACAACAAGAAAAGGAGATTCCGTTCGCCAAGGCCGGCTCCTTGACCCGAGTGTTTGCCGTGGCTTCCGGCAAGGGCGGGGTTGGTAAATCCTCGGTGACAGTGAACCTTGCGGCCGCCATGGCGGCCGACGGGCTGAATGTAGGGGTAGTCGATGCCGACATTTATGGCCACTCGGTGCCGCGCATGCTGGGGGTCAGCGAGCGACCGACGCAAGTAGAGAACATGATTATGCCGCCACAGTCATACGGCGTCAGCGTCATCTCGATCGGTATGTTCACCGCCGGAAACACTCCCGTTGTCTGGCGTGGGCCTATGTTGCACCGCGCCTTGCAACAGTTTCTGGCGGACGTGTGGTGGGGTGATCTCGACATACTGCTCATGGACCTCCCCCCTGGCACAGGAGACGTCGCTATTTCGGTGGCGCAGCTGGTCCCGAACGCTGAGATTCTTGTCGTCACCACCCCGCAACAAGCAGCTGCCGAAGTTGCCGAGCGAGCGGGAACGATTGCGCTGCAGACACACCAACGCATCGCGGGGGTCATCGAAAACATGGCGTGGCTTCCCTGCCCACACTGCGGAGAACACATAGATGTCTTCGGCAGCGGCGGAGGGCAGCGCGTCGCTGATGGCCTGGCGAAGTCTTTGGGCGCCGATGTCCCGCTCCTTGGTCAGATCCCCCTCGATCTGCGCCTGCGTGAAGGTGGCGACAACGGGACTCCGCTAGTGCTCGCTGAGCCAGCCGCCCCCGCTGCGGAAGCACTCGCCCGCATCGCGCACCAGCTCGGCCGTCGTGAACGCGGGTTACTGGGACGCTCATTGGGCCTTAGCCCAGCCGGCTAAGTGGTATCAGCGTCAAAGGCCGGACGCTTGCGTGCTGCCTGCTCAGCCGACTTGTCGGCGGCGCCACCGTCACCACTCGGCTTTCCGTCGAGGGAAGCAATGTCCTTCTTGACTGACGACACTTCATCGTCGATGGGGTCGAGCAGATTGCGTTTCACGAACGTTGCCGGATTGAGGTCTTGCAAGCTGACCTCGTTGAGCTCGGGCCCCAGGGACTCCTTGAGTTCTTTGCGCGCACCAGTGGCCATGCGCCGGACTTCCCTCAACAAGCGGGCAGCATCGGCGGCTAGCTTGGGCAACTTCTCTGGCCCAAAAATGAGCAGGGCCACCACCGCGATGGCGATGATCTCGAAGGGGCCGACGTCGAACATGGTCCTAGGGTAGGCGCTCGGTCGGTTCCTCGCGGGGCCGATCCAAAGATCACCGGTACGCCAGCACGAACCGCGGCCCCCTCAGCCCCCTCAACCCTCGGTGGACCCCAACACCACCTCGAAGTCTTGTCGCTCGCCATCGCGTTCCACCGTCACGGTGATGACGTCCCCCGGGAGCCGCACTCGGACCGCAACCACGAACTCGTCGAGGTTGGCTACCGGGTCACCATCGACGGCGACCACGACATCGCCAGCCTGCAACCCGGCTTCGTCTGCTGGCCCGCCGGGGGTGATGGGTACTCGATCGCCCTCGGTAAACGGCAAGATGCGCGCACCTTGACCGTTGTAGGTGATGTCGAGGTTCACACCCACGAGCGGGTAGTTGGCAACTCCCGTGGAGATGAGCTGCTCGGCGATACTGCGCGCCTGGTTGATGGGGATGGCAAAGCCCAACCCAATGTTCCCGGAAACTCCGCCACTGGACAGCGTCGCAATTGAACTGTTGACGCCAACAACGCGACCGCTTGCATCAACGAGGGGGCCGCCTGAGTTCCCCGGGTTGATGGCAGCGTCTGTTTGCACAGCGCTGATGTAGGACAGGTCGCCATTGGCATCCCCCGCCGTCACAGGTCGGTTGAGGGCGCTGACAATGCCCGTCGTCACCGTTCCCGACAGTCCTAGAGGCGAACCGATGGCAATCACGGGGTCACCGACAACCAGCGAATCGGAGTTGCCCAGTCGGGACGTCGGCAACTCGCGTCGGTCCACCTTGAGAACCGCCAGGTCGTAGGCCTGCGAACGGCCGACGATGCGCGCCTCGCTGGTTTCACCCCCTGCGAACGACACTTCGATTCGACCACCATCGACGGCGCTGGCAACAACGTGATTGTTTGTCAGCACGTAACCGTCGCTGCGAATCACAAACCCTGACCCGCTCGCGCCGCGACCTGAACCCCGCACGCCAATCGACACCACCGTCGGCAGTACCTTCGAGGAGATCTGCGCGACACTGCCGGCGGCTCGCTCTGGGTCATCGACCGGAGCGGTCTCAAGCGAGACTTCAGGGTCGAGGTCAGAGCGGGTGGCGGAGTTCAGCTGGTAGCCCACCCAGCCCCCGAGCACTCCCGCGAGCAATCCGACGACGACGGCGAAAGCCACGACGACCACGACGCGGGGCCTACCAGTGGGAGGCGCGGCCGCGAGTTTGCCACCCGCGGGCGGCTGTCCTCCGGTGCCCCCACTTCCTGCCTGATCACCCGGATACGCAAACCGGGCTGCCGGTTGCCCGTAGCCGTATCCCGCGGGAGGAGGCGGCGGAGACGCAGCGACTGGTGGGCCTGGTGGTGGTAGGGGTGGTGGTAGGGGTGGGGGTAGGGCTGGAGGCTCCGGTGGCTGTGCAGTCACATCAGCCACGGTA
>Ga0190272_10000293_pt1 | contig 28259 bp, 33 predicted proteins | sample Popmic504T_FD_133746 | JGI IMG/M metagenome (GOLD analysis project Ga0190272, IMG submission 133746) | Populus adjacent soil microbial communities from riparian zone of Shoshone River, Wyoming, USA - 504 T | ecosystem: Environmental > Terrestrial > Soil > Riparian zone | place: USA: Wyoming...
GCTGGTCCCCTCGGCGACGACCTCGCCTTCGTTGATGAAAGCGATCCGGTCGCAGAGCTGCTCCGCCTCCTCGATGTAGTGCGTGGTGAGCAGGATCGTCGTCCCCTCCTGGTTAATCCGCTGGACGTAGTGCCAGAGCTCGAGCCGCAGCTCGACATCGACGCCGGCGGTCGGCTCGTCGAGGATCAGGAGGCGCGGGCGGTGCATCATCGCCCGCGCCAGGATCGCCCGTCGCTTCATCCCGCCGGAGAGGGTGCGGGTGCGCTCCTTGCGCTTGTCGGTCAGCGAGAAGATCTCCAGCAGTTCCTCGGTCCGCTCGCGCCGCTCGCGCTTCGGCATCCCGAAATAGCCGGCGTGGTAGTCGAGGGTCTCCTCGACGGTCAGGAACCAGTCGAGGTTGAGCTCCTGCGGCGCCAGCCCGACCGCCTGCCGCGCCTCGCTGTAGTCGCTGCCGATCGCGTCGTGGCCGAAGATCTGGATCCTGCCCCCCGTCGGCTGGGCCAGTCCCGTCGCGCAGTGGATCAGCGTCGACTTGCCCGCCCCGTTCGGGCCGAGCAGCGCGAAGAGCTCCCCCGGCTCGATCTCGAGCGAAACCCCGCGCAGCGCCTCCACCCCCGTCGGGTAGCGCTTGACCAGGTTTTCGATGTGGAGTGCTTGCTCGCTCACGCAGCGCTCAAACCTAGAGGACCGCGACCCTCGGCTCAGCGCTTGGCGGCGAGCGCGTTGAGGCGGTCGTTGAGGAGACGCATCGTCAACTCGTAGGGCGGGGCGAACTTGCGCTGGACCCAGTAGCCGATCCGGGTGTCGGCCGAGGTGAAGACCATGTAGCGGTTCTTCTCGATGCCGGTCAGGATCCGCTCGGCCACCTTCTCCGGGCTGGCGGCGTGGCGCTCGAATTGCTCGATCGCCCGCCTGATCCGTGGGTTGGAGCGGTCCAACCCGACGATCTCGACGGTGCCGACCAGGGGTGTCTTCACCGCGCCTGGGCAGACCAGGCTGACGCCGATGTCGTGACGGCGAAGATCGAAGCGCAGCACCTCGGACACGCCGCGCAGACCGAACTTGCTGGCGCTGTAGGCGGCGTGCCAGGGCAGGCCGAAGAGGCCGGCGGCAGAGGAGACGTTGACCACGTGCCCGCCGCGCTTCGCCTCGATCATCGGCGGCACGAAGCATTCGAGCACGCCGATCGGTCCCATCAGGTTGACGTTGACCATCTTCTGCCAGTGGTGGCGTTCGAGCTGCTCGATCGGGCCCCAGGTGGAGATCCCGGCGATGTTCATCACCACGTCCATGCTGCCGTGGGCGGCATGGATCTCCTCCGCCATCGCGACGATCGCGTCGTAGTCGGCGACATCAGCGGCTCGCGTGTAGGCGACCACCCCTCCCCGCTGCCCGATCTCGGCGGCGGCCTCCGCCAGCGCCTCGGCCTGGATGTCGGTCAGGTAGAGCTCCGCCCCCTTGGCCGCCGCCGCCAGTGCCGTCGCCCGGCCGATGCCGCTGGCCGCGCCGGTGATCAGGCAGCGCTTGCCGCGCAGGTCCTTCATCGTGACTCCGCCGTCGCCGGGAAGTCGGGCGCGACCCGAAGCGAGTTGAGCGTCATCGCGAGCATCTCGTAGTGACCGATCAGGAGGCAGAGCTCGATCAGCTCGACCTCGCTCAGCTCTGTGCTCAGCCGGCCCCAGAGTTGATCGCCGATGACGCCGTCGGCATGCAGCGCGTCGGCCGCTTCGAGCAGCATCCCCTGGCGCGGCGACCAGCCCGGCGCCGCGGCGCCCTCGCGCACGCGGGCGATCTCCTCGGGGCCGAGGCCGGCGCGCCGGCCGAGCCGCTCGTGGTGGCTCCACTCGTACTCACAGGCGGCGTTGTGGGCGACCCGCAGGATCACCAGCTCGGTCTCGGCTCGGGGCAGCTTGCCCCCGGGCATCAGGCCGCCGGCGAACCAGAGCCAGCGCCGGAAGAGGCCGCGGTGCCGCCCCAGCGTGGTGAAGATGTGCGGCGGCTTACCCCGCGTGGCGAGACCCGCCAGCCTGGCGATCCCGGCGTTGAGGAGGCCGAGCTGGCGGCGGGTGCCGGGGGCGATGCGTGGACTCGGTCCCGCGTCCATCGCCGGGGACCGTAACCGAGATCGCTCAGCCGACCTCGACCGGCTCCCGCGCCTCCGCCTCCTCCTCGTCCTCGGCAACCGACGGGCGGGAGCGGCGGGAGCGGAGCAGCTCGACCGCGATCGGGATGAACGAGAGGGCGACGATCCCGAGGATGATCGGCTCGATGTTGTCGTGGACGAACTGGACCTGGCCGAGGAGGTAACCGAGCGTGGTCACCCCCACGCCCCAGCCGATCCCGCCGATCACGTTGTAGACCAGGAAGGTGCGGTAGTCCATCCGCGCGACGCCGGCCATCACCGGCGCCAGCGTGCGCACGATCGGCACGAAGCGGGCGATCACGATCGTCCGTGCCCCGTAGCGCTCGAAGAACTCGGCCGAGCGCTCGACGTACTCCTCGCGGAAGAAGCGGCTGTCGGGGCGGCGGAAAACAGCGGGACCGGCCTTGCGCCCGATCACGTAGCCGACCTGGTCGCCGGCGATCGCGGCGAGGGGGATCGTCACCAGCAGGACCCAGAGGTCGGGCAACGTCCCGGCTGAGGAGAGCAGGCCGGCGGTGAAGAGCAGCGAGTCGCCGGGCAGCAGGAAGCCGACCAGGAGACCCGACTCGACGAAGACCACGGCGAGGACGCCGAGCATGCCGAAGGTCTCGATCAGGAACTCCGCTTCCAGCCACTTCGGGCCGACGCCTAGCGGCAGCGGGGATGTCATCGCTCGCATCACGGAGCGCGGCAGGGTAGAGCATCTAGGCTGGCGCCATGCCCCGACCGCTGCTCGCCGTCGACGCGCCCTCGATGCTGTTCCGCGCCTTCTACGCGCTGCCGGACTCGATCGTCGGGCCGGATGGGAAGCCGGTCAACGCACTGCTCGGGACCGCCAACCTGATCGTGCGCGAGGTCGAGAAGCACGAGCCGCGTGCCGTCGTCCTCTGCTTCGGGCCCGACGCCGCCTCCTACCGCACCGAGCTCTACCCCTCCTACCACGCCGAGCGCGAGGCGGCGATGCCCGATGACCTCTCGCCGCAGTTCGCCGCCTGCCGCGACTTCTTCGAGGCCTTCGGCTGGACCGTGGCGACCAGCGACGACCTCGAGGCCGACGACCTGCTTGGCACCTACGCGAAGCGCGAGGCCGAGGCCGACGGCCGGGCGCTGCTGATGACCGGCGACCGCGACATGTACCAGTGCGCCGGGAAGCGGGTCACCGTGCTCTACGTGAAGACGGGGACCAAAGGCTCAGAGGAAGTGGGGCCGGCGGAGGTGCGCGAGCGCTACGGCGTCGATCCCGAGCAGGTCCCCGACTTCATCGCCCTGCGCGGCGATCCCTCCGACGGGCTGCCCGGCGCCAAGGGTGTCGGCCCGAAGACGGCGGCCGAGCTGCTGCAGCGCCACGGCTCGCTAGAGGCGATCCTCGACAACGCGATCCGCGAGCGCCGCCCGGCGCTGCGCGGGGCGCTGATCGACGGTCGCGAGGAGTTGCTCGCCTTCAAGGACATCGCGACGCTGCGCGACGCGGGGGTGAAGCGGCCCGCCGACCGCGAGACCGACTGGGCCGGGGCCGCCGAGGCCGCCCGTGGGCTCGGCATGAACCGACTTGCCGAACGCCTCGAGGAACGCTCAGGCGGGTAGCTCCTCCTCGAGCCGCACCTCGGTCGCCGGCTTGTCGTCGCGCAGTCCCTTGTAGGAGCCGTGGCGCACCATGCCGTCGGAGGTCATCTCGGAGAACTCGATCTCGGCGACCAGCTGGGGATCGACGAAGTGGGCGGCTTTCGCTTTCGGCGGTTGGCGCCCGGCGAAGGGGCTCGTCTCGCGCTTGAGCGGGCCCAAGCGCTCGAGCAGCTCGCCCAGGTCGGCGTCGGAGAACCCGGTGCCGACCTTGCCGGCGTAGCGCAACCCCTCCTCGGACTCAGGAACGAAGTAGCCCATCAGGAGCGCCCCCAGCTGGCCCTTGCGCCTGCCCTCGCCCGGCATCCAGCCGCCGATCACCAGCTCCTGGCGCATCGAGTGCTTGACCTTGAGCCAGGCGCCGCTGCGCCCACCCGGCACGTAGCGGCTGTCGAGGCGCTTCAGCACCAGTCCCTCCAGGCCCTGCTTGGCGGTCGCTGCCAGCAGCTCCGTCGCGTGCCCGACCGAGTGGCGCGGCGCCTGCCAGCTCTCGCCGTCGAGCTCGAGCTTCTCGAGCAGCTCCCGCCGCGTGCTGTAGGGCTGTTCCATCAGGTCGTGGCCGTCGAGGTAGAGCAGGTCGAAGACCATGTAGGTGACCGGGTAGCTCTTCATCCGGCGGCGGACCACGCTCTCCGAGGTCTGGTGGATGCGCTGCTGGAGGTGGCCGAAGCTCGGCCGGCCGTTCTCGTCGAAGGCGACCAGCTCACCGTCGAGGACCGCGTCGAGGGTGCCGAGCTGGCGGGTCAGGCCTTTCACCTCGGGGTACTGCTTGGTGATGTCGTTGAGATTGCGGCTCTGCAGCGCCAGCCTGCCGGGGCGGCAGTAGGCGATCGCCCGCACCCCGTCCAGCTTTACCTCCGCCGCCCAGCCGCCATCATCAGCGTCGGCGGGCAGCTTGGCGAGCTTGGCGAGCATCGGCACCACCGCTTCGGGGAACGGGTCCCGCGCCTGCGCCGGCGGGTCCATGCGGTGGATCATCCAGTCCTTGCCGCCGGTCTGGAAGAGGACGTAGCGGCCACTGAGCCGCTCGCCGGCGAAGCGCACGATCACTTTCCCCTCCACCCACTTCTCGCACTCGTAGGTGCCGTGGTCCCAGATCTGCATCGTCCCCGCCCCGTACTCACCGGCCGGGATCTCGCCCTCGAACTCGAGGTACTCGAGCGGGTGGTCCTCGGTGCGGATCGCCTTGCGGTTTTCCTGCGGGTCCTCGGGGATGCCGTTGGGGATCGCCCAGGAGGCGGCAGCGCCATCGTGCTCGAGGCGCAGGTCCCAGTGCAGGCGGCGAGCGCTGTGCTCCTGGACAACGAAGCGCGGCGCCTTCGCTTTGCGGCGACGCCGTTTGCGCGGCGACGGCTCCGGAGTCGACTCGAAGTCGCGCTTGCTCTCGTACTTCCCGAGCCTGTCGCCTTTCTTCCTCACCACCGCTTCGACCGTACACTTCGGGCGGTTTGATCACCGCCGCGCCAGAGAAGATCGTCGACCTCTCGGTGACCCTCTCCGAGCACCTGCCGTCGACCTGGCCGGACCACATGCCATTCGCCCACAAGAACTGGAGCTGGTACGAGGAGTCGAAGCTCCCTACCGGCGCCAGCTGCTGCTCGCTCGGCCCCTATGTGACCCACTTCATCATCGTCGACGAGCACGCCGGCACCCACGTCGACGCCCCCAGTCACTTCGTCGCGCCCGAGGGCTCAGGCCTACCCGGCGAAGGGCCGCTGGGCGAAACCGGGGTCGAGAAGCTCGACCTCTCGAAGCTGATCGGACCAGCCGCGGTGGTCGACCTGCGCCACCTCGACGGCGAGGCTGAGCCGGGGGTGAGCCCGCCGATCACCGTCGCCCACCTGGAAGCCTGGGAGGAGGAGCACGGCCAGTTCCAGCCCGGTGAGATCGTGCTGCTGCTGACCGGTTGGTCGAAGCACTACCTGCCTGGCGAGGCAGGCAAGGCCTTCGTCCACGAGCCGGTGGTGCTGCAATCGCGACCGGCGTGGCCGGCGCCGGAGGCTGAGGTGGCGATCTTCCTGCACGAGCGCGGCGTCGCGACGATCGGCATCGACGCCCCCAGCATGGGCTCTGCAGAGGAGGGGATCAAGGTCCACGAGGAGGGCCTGAAGCGAGAAATGCTCTTCGTCGAGATGCTCACCGAGCTCGACAAGCTGCCCACCCGCGGCGCCTCGTTCGTCTTCCTCCCGGTCAAGATCGCCTTCGCCAGCGGCGGTCCCGGCCGCGCGATCGCGATCCTGCCCGGGTAGCTAGGCGACCGGTTCGAGCGGCTCGGCCGAGCGGCCCGCCGGTAGGCGGGAGAAGCGCATGGCGCCGTCCTCGATCGGGTCGCGCCTGATCGTGCGCAGGTCGAAGATGTAGTTCTGGCGCAGCTTCCAGGGCTCCTTCGAGCCCGACTTGGGCAGCTGGTCGATCGAGCGCAGGACGTAGCCGGAGGTGAAGTCGAGCAGTGGCTCGGGAGCCACCGTCGGGTCGCTCACCTCAGCGACGCAGGTGTCGTAGCCGTACGCGTCCATGTGCGCTAGCAGGCGGCAGACGTACTCGGAGGTGAGGTCGGCCTTGAGCGTCCAGGAGGCGTTGGTGTAGCCGACCGTCAGGGCGGCGTTGGGGACGTCGTTCAGCATCATCCCCTTGTAGGTCATCTTCGAGGGGACGTCGACCGGGCTGCCGTCGACGGTGAACTCGATGCCACCGAGGAAGAGCAGGTTGAGGCCGGTGGCGGTGACGATCACGTCGGCCTCGAGCTCACGGCCCGACTCGAGCCGCAGGCCGCGCTCGGTGAAGGTCTCGATGCGGTCGGTGACGACCTCGGCTTCGCCCCGGGAGATCGTCCTGAAGAGGTCGCCGTTGGGCACCGCGCAAAGGCGCTGGTCCCATGGGTTGTAGCTCGGTTCGAAGTGGGTGTCGACGTCGTAGCCCGGCGGCAGCGCCCGCTCCACTCCCTTGCGGAGGAACCTGCGCAACACCTCCGGACGGCGGCGGCTGAGCTGGTAGACGGCGGTCTGGATCAGGACGTTCTTCCAGCGCACGATCGGGTAGACGGCGCGGCGCGGGAGGACACGGTGCAGGAGCCTGGCGATCGGGTCGACCGCCGGCAGCGAGGCGACGTAGGTGGGCGAGCGCTGCAGCATCGTCACCTGGGCAGCGTCCCCGGCCATCGCCGGAACCAGGGTGACGGCGGTGGCGCCGCTGCCGATCACGACCACCCGCTTGTCCTTGTAGTCGAGGTCCTCGGGCCAGTGCTGGGGATGGACGATGCGGCCGGCGAAGCTCTCCACGCCCTCGAACTCGGGGGTGTACCCCTCGTCGTAGCGGTAGTAGCCGCTGCACATCCAGAGGAAGCCGCAGCTGAGGTGAACCGTCTCCCCCGTGTCGGTTCGCTCCGCCTCGACCTGCCAGCGCGCGTCCTCGCTCGACCACTCGGCCCGCACGACCTTGTGCCGGTAGCGGATCTTGCGGTCTATCCCCGCCTCACGGGCGGTGTCACGCACGTACTCGAGGATCGAGTCGCCGTCGGTGATCGTCTTCGATTTGGTCCAGGGCCGGAACCGGTAGCCGAGCGTGTGCATGTCGGAATCGGAGCGGATGCCCGGGTAGCGGAAGAGGTCCCAGGTGCCGCCGAGGTCCTCACGCGCCTCGAGGAGCGCGTAGCTCGTCCCGGGTCGCCGATCCTCGAGGTGCCAGGCGGCGCCGATCCCGGAGAGACCGGCGCCGACGATCAGCACATCGAAGTGCTCGGGCGCTGCGGCTCCGTTGGAAGCGGCGTCCACGACACGAGATTGTGCCATGTTGGCTGGTCAGCCAGTGTGACGTGCGACCGCCCGGGTCTTGGGGCTCAGCCGTCGCGGCGCATGCCGGCCTCGGCGACCCCTGCCTCGAGGGCGTCGAGACCGAAGCCGTCGACGGGGCCGAGGGCGCCGGTTCCCTGCAGCCCGCCGGCCGCGGCGCGCTCTGCCGCCCAGGCGACCATGGCGCCGGTGAAGGTGTAGCCATCGACCCCACTGACGCGGGCTTTGGCCAAGACCTCGCCACCCGGGCCGAGCGCTTCGGCGACGATCTCGGAGCCCGATTTCGCTCGCTGCTCAGCGCTGGGCCCGCCGGTCGATCCCTTGACGAACCTGGCGACTGCGCCCTGCAGGGCGCCGCGGACACCGGGGATGCGGGTCAGGCCGCTCAGCCCCAGCGAGATGACCGAGAGCGGCCGTGAAGCGGGGCCGAACCAGCCGAGATAGACGTCGACCTCGCGCAGGCCGGGGTGGACCCACGGCAGCGAGAAGGGCTCGCTGCTGCCGGCGGAGATCCCCGCGCGGCGGCGGCCGCCGACCTCGAAGTGGGTGACGCGGGCGCCGCCCCGCTCGCTGACGATCCGCCCGCCACGCCAGGTATGACCGGGAACGAGAAAGGCGCCCATCGCGGAGGCCCTGGTGCCGCCGCTCATCCCGTCGGCTCCAACCTCGCCTCGCATGAAGTAGCCGATCCGGACGGCGGCGGCTGCGTCACCGGCGTCGCGCAGGGCGAGGGCGCCCGCCAGGTTGCCAGGGACCCAGTCGTAGCCCATCGCCGTCAGCAACCCGCAGCCGGCCCGCTCTGCCCGCGGCCCCTCCTGCTGGAAGACACGGCGGATGAAGGCGGGCTCGCCGGTCGTGTCGATGTAGTGGGCCTTGGCCCCGATCGCGGCGTCGAGCGCCGGGCCTCCCCAGCGGGCGAATGGCCCGACCGTCGTCGCCAGCACGTCCCCCTCCTCGACCAGCTCCCGGACGCTCGCCGGCCGGTCGACGTCGGCGACCGCGGTCTCGAGGCCGCCGAGCTCGGCGGAGAGCTGCTGCAGGCGCTCGGCGCTGCGCGCGGCGAGGATCGGTTTCTGGCCGCGCGCCACCAGCTGCTCGGCGACGAGCCGGCCGGTGTAGCCGGTGGCGCCGAAGACGACGATCCTCCCCGCCATGCTCAGGCGTCCTCGTACGGCGCGTAGCGGCTGTGCAGCATCAGGTCGTTGCCGTCGGGATCGCGCAAGAAGGCCATGTGGCAGACGCCCGTGTCCATCGTCTCCCCCATGAACTCGACGCCTTTGCCTTCCAGCTCCTTGCGGGCCGCCTCGACGTCGTCCACGTGCAGCGCCGGGTGACCGTTGCGCTGCGGCGCGAACTCCATGCCGAACCGCGCCGGCTCCCAGATGCCAAAGCAGGTCTCTCCGACCCAGAACTCGAACTGCGAGTGCTCGTCGGGGCGCAGCCCCAGCGTCTCGACGTAAAAGGCGCGCGAGCGCTCCGCGTCCTGCGATGGCACTCCGACGAAGTCCAGCTTGCTGATCATCGCAACCTCCTGTTCGGGATCCGGCTTCGGCCCGAAGGCTACGCGGATCGAAGTCAAGGAGAAACCAGGGCCGCCCGGAGGCGGCCCTGGTCAGGTGCTTGGAACGAACGCGGGAACGACGGCCGCGTGGGACGAAGCGCGGCCTCCCTTGCTCGCCGGTGCCCGGGGTGGATTCCGCCGGGCGGCCCAAACAGTGCGGCGCCTAGCGGCCCTGCACCTCCAGGGTCCCCTGAAGCATGTGACTCAAAATAGGACCACCTCCTTTCTCTGGTGATCCGATTGAACCAAACTGATCAGTCCCCTTACAAGGGACTAGCCGCAGCAACCTGCCTCAATGCCCGCTCCCGCATCCACAGGTACAGCGGCAGGCCGAAGCAGAGGCCGACGAGGAGCGTGGCGGGGAAGCAGACCCACCAGCGACTGACCCCCGAGCGCGGCCCGTCGATCGCGGCCCAGACGAAGAAGGCGAGCGAGGCGATCACCAGGTCGATCACCAGCTGCGTCGAGGGAATGCTCGCCGTCCAGAGCGAGAAGTAGCTGCCCAACTCGAAGCCCTCGTCGACCAGGAACGCGACCACGAAAGCGTTCGGCACGACGAAGCCGGCGATGGCGATGAAAAGCAGCAAGCGCTCCCGCACGCCCACACCCTAAACGCGCAGGCGCCGGCGCCGCGCCCGTCGCTGCAAGGCCCGATCGAGCTGCTTGCTGGCTTCGGTCGCGATCTCCCTAGCCATCGCCGGGACCTCACCCGGGCGTTCGCGAGCGACGCGGGCGGCGGCCCGGCCGATCCGGCGCGGCGTGAAGAGGTCAGAGGGCGGGATGTCGTGGTTGAGCACGCGCAGGAGTCCCTCTGTGGCCTCGTCGTCGTCGGCGATGTCGCGGACCACCTGCATCGCCAGCGGCGGCGAGCCCGGCTCGCCAAGGTCGGTGGCGAACCAGTGCATCTCGTAGCCGTCCCCGTCCCGCCATCGCCACCAGCGGCAAAGCCTCTCGTCGAGATCGGCCGCTCCGCCGAGGCCCTCTACGACGACGTCGGCGAGGCGCTCCGCATGGCGGAGAGCGTCGGCCATGCCCTGCGCCGGCGATGGGTCCTTGAAGTGCCCTGCATCGCCGAGCAGCACCCATCCGGGGCCTGTCGCCTCCCGGAAATAGCCGCGCCAGTTGGCCATCACCCTGATCGGCCCGACCCGCTTCGCCCCAGCCAGCAGGTCGGACAGCTCAGGCCAGGCCTCGAGGCCGGCCTTGAAGTTGTCCTCCCGTGCAGAGAGGAAGGTGTCCTTTTCCTTCATCGGCGGGCAGACCGCGGCGAGGTAGAGGCCGGCGTCGGTCGGACAGGCGACGTACGCCATGTCTTCCAGCGACCCGAGGCGCAGCCGCCCCTCTGTCTCTCGCGCATCCTCGAAGTAGGCCCAGGCAAACAACCGGCCAGGAGGCGCGACGTAGTACTCGCCGGCACCGACGAGGCCCGCCACCGTCGAGTTGCGCCCGTCGGCACCGACTACCAGGCGCGCGCTTAGCGGGCCCGCTGCGGTCTCCACCCCGGTGACCCGATCGCCATCCCAAAGCAGACCGGTCGCGCGGGTGCCCGTGCGCACCTCGGCCCCGGCGGCGGCAGCCGCCTCCACCAGCAGGTGGTCCAGCGTCACCCGGCGCATGGACAGAGACGGGGCCTCGAACTCATACGCGTCGATCCCTGTGTCGATCCGTGCGTGGTCGGTGACGAACGTGAAGCGGTTCAGCGTCACCGCGCCCCCCTCGAGGATTGCGTCCAGCATCCCGTGCCGCTCGAGGATCGCCACGCCCGACGGCTGGATCACGTGGGTCGAGAGCGTCTCGCTGGGGAACTCGGACTTGTCCACGACGCAGACGCGCAAGCCGCGGCGGGCGAGCATCACTGCCACGGGAGAGCCGGCGCAGCGCCCCCCCACGACGACTACGTCGAAGTCCGTCACGCCGCCACCCTGGCACCTCCAGGGAACGCTGTCTATTACTTCAGGGGTAGGTGCCGTAGAAACTCAGCGGTCGCGGCGTCGGCGGGGAATCCCAGCTCGATCGAGAGCTCTGAGGCCGTGATCTCGACCGCGGTGCCAAAGGTGGCGACGGTGAAGAAGAACGACAGCTCGCGCTCGTCTGGGCCGCGCATTCGCATCAGCGGTGTGAGGATGTTGCCGGCCGCGGCCTCGGAGGCGGAATCGTGCTCGTGCGGCGGCGCTGGGTAGCCGCTGACATCATCGAGCAGCGCCGCCAGCTCCTCGTCGCCGCTGATCGCGACCTGCCGCTCCAGGCGCCCCTTGAAGTGGGCGTAAACCTCGCCGAGGTTGGCGATCCGCGCCGCCATCCCCCGCGGGTGCAGGCCGACCCGCATCACGTTGACCGGCGGCTCCAGCAGCGCCGGATCGACCCACCCGGCCAGCGCCGCCATCGCCGAGTTGGCGGCGACGAGGTTCCAGCCGCGATCGACGACGACCGCCGGGTTGGGCTCGTGGCCGGCAAGGATCACGTCCAGCGCCTCCCGCACGGGCGGCATCTCCGGATCCTCCAGCGGGCGCTCGGGGAAGACCGGGGCGTAGCCGGCGGCGAGCAGCATCTGGTTGCGCTCGCGGAACGGCACCTCGAGCTGCTCGGCGAGCAGCAGCACCATCTCGGCGCTCGGCGTCGAGCGGCCGGTCTCGATGAAGCTCAGGTGGCGGGCCGAGACGCCGGCATCGAGGGCCAGGTCGAGCTGGGTGAGGCGGCGGCGGGCCCGCCACTCCCGCAGCAACGCTCCCGCCCCCGGCGGGGCGCTTGCGGCCGCCCTCAACGCAGCGCCCGGCAGACCGCTTGGGCCTGCGCGCGCCGGATCGCATTCGCGACCTGCTGGGACCCCTGGCCGGGGACGATCTGGGAGTTGACGACGAAGACGACCGAGCGCCGTCCCGCCGCGTCGCCGGCGACGAAGAGGCGGTAGCCGGGAAACGAGCCGGTGTGCCCGTAGACGTCACCGCAGCGGGTCTCGTAGCGGAAGATGCCGAGCCCGGCGAGGTTGCGGCCCGGCCCCGGCGGCGAGGATGTGCCGGGCCTGAAGGCGCCGGTCAGGCGGCGCGAGGCGCGCAGGATCGTCGGCACGTAGACCCGGACGAACCGTGCCAGGTCGGCCGGGGTCGAGACGATCCCTCCTGAGGCCCATGCCCCGGCCGGGTTGATCAGTTCGCTGACGTCCTCGGGCCTCGTTTCCGGCTCGACGTCGTAGCCGTGCATGAACGGGCGGGGCATCGCGACCGTCCGCGGCAGGCTGCTGTCGCTCATCCCCAGCGGCCTGAAGACCTTGGCCCGCAACAGGCTCGTGTAGGAGCGTCCGGTGACCTCCTCCTCAATCAGCCCCGCCGCAATGTTGTCGGTGTCGGAGTAGTGGTAGCGAGAGCCGGGGGCAAACTCGAGCGGATCGTCGCGGACGAATTCCGTCAACTGCAGCGGCGCGAAGTAGGCGGCGGGGTCGGCGCCCAGCTGTTTGCCGAACTCGGGATCCTGGATGTACTCGGGCAGGCCGCTGGTGTGCTGGAGCAGCTGGCGCAGCATCACGCCTTCGGCGTTGGGCAGCACGCCCGGGATGTGGGAGCCGAGCGTGTCGCTCAGCGAAAGCGACCCCTCCCCGGCGAGCAGGACGGCGAGGTAGGCGTTGAAGCCCTTGGCGACGCTGGCGATGCGCACGTGTTCACTGCGTTTGGGCTGGCGCCCGCTGGCGACGTCGGCGGCGCCCGCGTAGAAGAAGTCGGTCCGTCTGCCGCGGTGGATCAACACGGAGATCCCCGGCGGCCCAACGTTCGAGGCGACGATGCGAGTGAGCATCCCCTGCAGCTTCGACGGCGCGGCCGCCGCCGGGCTGGCCACCACCCCACAGAGGGCGACAGCCGCCACGGCAAGGAACAACAGCAGGCGCTCTCTCACGGTCACACCTTAAACGCTTTGCCCTAGTCGCCTTTTGCGCCATATAGACGCAAAAGGCGACTAGTGAAGCTTTGCCTGCCTGGGTAGCCTGGGCAGGATGCCTACCGAGAGCGACCACACCACCGCGCTGTTGATCGGCGGCGAGCGGGTCGGCGGTGCCGGCGCCGCGCTCCCGGTCGAGAACCCGTACACGACCGAGACGATCGTCGAGGCGCACGCCGCCTCGCTCGAGCAGGTCGACGCCGCGGTGAAGGCCGCCCGCGAGGCCTGGCCGGGCTGGGCGCGGACGACCGCCGGCGAGCGCTGCGAGCTGCTGCACGAGGTGGCGCGGCGGCTGCGCGACGGCGCCGAGGAGCTGGCCCGCACGATGACCGCCGAGGGCGGCAAGCCGCTGCTCGAGAACCGCGACGAGCTGGAGTGGACGGCGGCGGCCTTCGACTACTACGCCGAGATAGGCCGCGACCACGCCGGCCGGGTGATCCCGCCGATCGAGTCGACACAGCTGGCGATGGTGCTCAAGGACCCGCTCGGGGTGGTCGGCTGCATCGTCCCCTGGAACTACCCGCTGCTGCTACTCGCCTGGAAGGTGGCGCCGGCGCTGGCCGCCGGCAACTGCGTCGTCTGCAAGCCCTCGGAGCTGACCCCGCTCTCGACCTTGATGCTGGCGCCGGTCTTCGAGCACATGCCGCCGGGCGTGGTCAACCTCCTCGCCGGCGCCGGCGAGGTCGGCGCCGCGATCGCCGCCCACCCCGGCGTCGACTGCGTCGCCTTCACCGGCTCCGTCGCCACCGGCAAGAAGGTCGCCGCCGCCTGCACCGAGCGGATGGCGCGGATGAACCTGGAGATGGGCGGCAAGGACGCCTTCATCGTCTGCGCCGACGTCGCCCCCCAGCTCGAGGTCGCCGCCCGCGGCGGCGCCTGGGCGGCCTTCCTCAACGCCGGTCAGGTCTGCACCTCGGCCGAGCGCTTCTACGTCGTCGAGGACGTCTTCGACGAGTACGTCAGCGCCTTCGTCGAGCACACCCGTGGCCTCGTCCTCGGCGACCCGTTCGAGGTCGCGACCGACATCGGCCCGATGGTCTCCGAGCCCCAGCGCGCCAAGGTCGTCGCCCAGCTGGAGGCGGCGAGCGCGGCGGGGGCCGAGGTGCTCGTCGGCGGCGACCGCGGCGACCAGGAGCGTGGGCACTTCCTCTCCCCCGCCGTCGTCACCGGCGTCGCCCCCGACAGCGCCCTGCTGCGCGAGGAGACCTTCGGCCCCGTCGCCCCGATCGTCCCGGTGGCGTCACTGGACGAGGCGATCGCGCAGGCGAACAGCACCGAGTTCGGGCTCGGCGCCAACGTCTACACCAGCGACCTGGAGAGCGCGATGCGCTGCATGCGCGAGCTGCGCGCCGGCACGGTCTGGATCAACGACCCACTTACCGACAACGACGCCGGCCCCTTCGGCGGCTTCAAGCAGTCCGGCCTCGGCCGCGAGCTCGGTCGCGAGGGGCTGGAGGCCTTCCAGGAGACCAAGCACGTCCACATGGAGTCGCGGATCGAGCGCAAGGAATGGTGGTACCCGTACAGCGAGTACGGGTCATCGACGCAGACTTGACCGCCGCCGTCCCCTTCCTCGACCTGCAGGCGATGCGCCGCGAGCTCGATGGCGAGCTGGACGCGGCGGTCGAGAGGGTGCTCGACTCTGGCTGGTACCTGCTTGGGGCGGAGCTGGAGGAGTTCGAGCGCGAGTTTGCCGCCTACTGCGGCACCCGCCACTGCGTCGGCGTCGCCAGCGGCCTCAGCGCGATCGAGCTGGCGCTGCGGGCGGTCGGGATCGGTCCCGGCGACGAGGTGATCGTGCCCGCCTACACCTGGGTCGCGACCTGGCTCGCCGTGACCAGAACCGGCGCCCGCCCGGTCGGGGTCGACGTCGAGGAGGCCACCTACAACCTCAACCCGCGGCTGCTCGCCGCCGCCGTCACCGAGCGGACGGCGGCGATCGTCCCCGTCCACCTGCGCGGGGAGCCGGCCGACATGGACGCGATCGCCACAGTCGCCTCCGCGCATGACCTGCTCATGATCGAGGATGCCGCCCAGGCCCACGGCGCCCGGCACCGCGGTCGCCGCGCCGGGGCGCTCGGCGACGCCGGCGCCTTCTCCTTTTACCCATCGAAGAACCTCGGCGGCATCGGCGACGGCGGCGCGATCACGACCGATGACGACGAGCTGGCCGAACGAGTGCGGCTGCTGCGCAACTACGGCATGCGGAGCCGGTACGAGATCGAGCAGGCCGGCGTCAACTCGCGCCTGGCGGAGGTCCAGGCCGCGGCCCTGCGGACGATGCTGCCGCGCCTCGACGCCTGGAACCGGACCAGGGTGGAGCTCGCCGAGATCTACCTCGACGCCCTCCGGGGCCATGACTCGATCTCGGTCCCGGTCGTCCCGGAGTGGGCGGACCCGGTCTGGCACCTGTTCGTCATCGACCTCGCCGACCGCGATTCCTGCGCCCGCTTGCTCGCCGAGCAGGGGATCGAGACGCTCGTCCACTACCCCGTGCTGCCGCCGCGCTCCGCCCCTTACGCCGAGGACTGGCCGCCGGGCAGCTTTCCCGTCGCCGAACGCCTTGCCTCATCGGCGCTGAGCCTGCCGCTCTACCCCCAGCTCGAGCCCACCGTCTGCAAGCGGGTGGCGGAGGCGGTCCTGGCGGCAGTGGCGACCCCTGCCTCCGCGTAGCATCACGCCACGATGACCCAGCGGAACCGGCTCGGAAGCCTGGCGCGACAGCTCAGGTCGAAGCTCCACACGGACGTGCACGAGAAGCTCGACGAGCAGCGCCTCTCGGCCGCCGGCCTGCAGCAGGGGCTTGCGGTGCTGCAGGCCGAGATCGAGCGACTGCACGCACGCCTCGACGCGGTCGAGACCGACGCCCGGCGTGCCGCCGAGATCGGCCGCCACACCTACGACGAAGAGCCGGCGAACCGGAGAAGGCTGCGCGAGCTGCGCGCCAGCGAGGAGTACGAGCTGGCCTTCACCGAAGAGGAGCCGCTGGTCACCTTCATCGTCCCCACCTACAACTCGTTCGAGACGCTGCGCGACGTCGCCCTGCCCTCGATCCTCGGTCAGACCTACTCGAACCTGCAGGTGATCGTCACCGGCGACTGCGCCCCGCCTGAGACCGAGAAGGCGATCGCCGAAGTCGGCGATCCCCGCGTCACCTACATCAACCGCACGATCCGGGGGCCCTACCCCGAGGAGCCGTCGAGGCGCTGGTTCGGGATCGGCGTCCCGCCCTCCAACGACGCCCTTGGCCTGGTCCGCGGGCGCTGGATCGCGCCCCTCGGGGACGACGACGCGATCCGGCCGGACCACACCGCCCACCTGCTCGCCGCCGCACAGGAAAACCGTTGGGAGCACTGCTACGGCCTGCAGTTGGTCAACTTCCCCGAAGGCGATCCGATAACGCTTGGCAAATTCCCGCCTGCGCTAGGACAGTGGGGGCCGCAGGCCGCCCTTTACCACGCCGGCCTCCGCTTCTTCGAAGGCGAGCTCTCGGATGCGATCTACGACGAACCGAGCGACTGGTCCAAGTGCAGGCGGATGATCCGGGCGGGGGTCCGTTTCGGGATGATCGACGAGGTCGTCGTCGACAAGAACGAGACCCGGCGACGCTCCGCTCGCGAGTGGGAAGAAGGGCGGGTCCCGACCGTCGGCTAGCCGACCGGGTGGGCCACCTGGACCGCCCGCAGGTACTCGTCGCGGTCCCGGATGTAGTCAGCCTCGTCGAAGCGGGCCGAGGTAAGCACCACGTAGACCGTCCCGGGGGCGAAGCCGACGAGGTCGTACCAGAGCATCGGCGGCAGGTAGAGGCCGATCCGCGGATCCTCCAGCGCGAACGTGCGCTGTTCCGCGCCGTCGTCGACCACCGCTTCGAAGCGCCCACTCACGCAGAAGATCACCTCTTCCAAGGTGTGGTGAGCGTGGCCGCCCCGGACTGCGCCGCCGGGAACGCCGTAGACGTGGAAGGTGCGGGCGATCGGGAAGGGGACTTGGTCGCCGGCCTCGGCATAGGCGAGGTTGCCCAGCGGATCCTCGACAACCGGCAGCTCTATCGATCGGCATTCCTCGACTCCCACGGCGCAACCGACCCTAGCAACGGTCAAATCCACTGATCTGGCCACGCTACGATCCGCCGCCCCCAAGACCGGGAAGGAAGTATCTGATGTCCACGATCCATTCGAGCGCCATAGTCGAGACCGACGCGATCGGCGAGGGGGTCACGGTCGGCGAGTTCTCGATTGTCAGGCCCGGCGCGGTCCTCGGCGACGGAGTGACGATCCACTCCCATGTCGTCGTCGACGCGAAGGTCGAGATCGGCGCCGGCACCGAGGTGCTCCCCGGCGGCCTCCTCGGCCGCCGACCGCGCGCGGTCGGGGCGATCTCCCGCGAGCCGACCTATCGCGAAGTGCTGCGCATCGGCCCCGGCTGCTCGATCGGGGCCCACGCGGTCATCTACTACGACGTCGAGGTCGGCAGCGAGACGCTGATCGGCGACACCGCGGCGATCCGCGAGACCGGCCGGGTCGGCAGCGGCTGCGTGCTCGGCCGCTGCGCGGTCGTCTCCCGCGAAATGGAGATCGGCGACGGCACGTTCATCGGGTACGCGACCTCGCTTGCCGCCAAGAGCACGATCGGCAAGAACGTCTTTATCGCCCAGCACGTGGTGATGACCAACGACAACGCGCTGGGCGCGCAGGGTTGGGCCGAGGAGCTGATCGAGGGCCCGACGATCGAGGACGAGGCGAGAATCGGGGCAAATGCGACGCTGCTGCCGGGCGTAACGATCGGCCGCGGCGCGATCGTCGGGGCGGGGTCGGTGGTGACTCGCGACGTCGCGCCGGGAGTCACGGCGTACGGGAATCCGGCGCGGCCGGCTTGACACCGATCAAGAGCGCCATCTCGAGCCACTTCCAGTAGCAGTCGACGTCGTCGAAGCCGATCTCGCGCAGCCACGAGAGCTGCGTCTCGACGTCGAGGCAGCGGTCGGAGGGGTCCTCGTTCTCGATCGGCTCGTCGATCGCCGCGAAGAAGGCCAGGTGCAGGCGGCGGGTCGGCGAAGCGACGTGCTCGAAGTTGGCGAAGACCCCACCCGGCTCGAGCAGATCGAAGACCTCGACGAGGAGCGAGCGCTTGCGCTCGTGCTCGAGGTGGTGGATCGCCATCGAGGAGACGATCGCGTCGAAGCGCCCGAGGTCCGGCAGTGTCTCGCCGAGGTCGTGCGCGACGAGCTCGACGCGATCGTTGCCGGCGAAGCGCTCGCGTGCGGCGGCGAGCATGACCTCGGAGAAGTCGAGGCCGACGCCGAGCATCTCCGGGCGGTCGGCCTGGAGCAGTCCGAGCAGCCGTCCGTCGCCCGTCCCCAGGTCGAGCACGCGGCGGACGTCGCGCGACACATGCTCGAGCAGAACGCTCTCGCCCTCGAGCCGACGCGGAAACTCGTCCGCTCTCGCCAGATAACGGTCGACCCGCTCGGCGTCCCTCCACTCCTCTCCCGCCATCCGCCGATTATCGCCGCCGGCTCCCGCTAGATTCGTGCGCCATGACGGACCACAGAGTTCCAGCCGTCCGGGCCGAAGGGCTCGTCAAGCACTTCGACGGCAAAGAGGACACGGTCGAAGCCGTACGCGGCGTCGACCTCGAGATCCAGTCCGGCGAGATCTTCGGCTTCCTAGGCCCGAACGGCGCGGGCAAGTCGACGACCGTGCGCATGCTCACCACGCTGCTCTCGATCACCGCCGGGCGGGCGGAAGTGACCGGCATCGACGTCGCGCAGGATCCGGAAGCGGTCCGGCGGCGCATCGGCGTCGCGCTGCAGGAGGCCGGCCTCGATCCGCGACAGACCGGCCGCGAGCTGCTCACCCTGCACGGGCGGCTGTTCGGGCTGGACCAGGCTGCGGCCGTGAAGCGGACGCAGGAGCTGCTGGAGCTGGTCGAGCTCGAGGATGCAGCCGACCGGGTCACGAAAGGCTATTCCGGCGGCATGCAGCGCCGGCTCGACCTGGCGGCGGCGCTGGTCCACGAGCCGGAGGTCCTCTTCCTCGACGAGCCGACGACCGGGCTCGACCCGGCCAGCCGGCTGACGGTCTGGGAGGAGGTGCGGCGAATCAACGGGCACGGCACCACGGTCTTCCTCACCACGCAGTACCTCGAGGAGGCCGACCAACTCTGCGACCGGCTCGCGATCATCGACGACGGGCGGATCGTGCGCGAGGGCACCCCGGCCAACCTCAAGACCGAGCTCAGCGAGCGGCTCGGCGGAACCGAAGTCACACTCGACGACGTCTTCCTCGACGCGACCGGGCGCAGCCGCGACCGGGCCGCGGGCGAGGTCCAGGAGGTGGGAGCATGAGTGCCACGATCGCACTCGGCAAGCGCTCGCTGCGCGAGGCCTTGCGGCAGCCGGACGCCCTGTTCATGACGATGTTCATCCCGATCTTCTTCCTGATCGTCAACACCGGCCAGGCGGCGGAGATCTTCCCCTCGGACTCGACCGAGTTCCTGCGGGGCCAGGGGTACGGCGCCTTCCAGCTGCCGATCACGCTGCTGCTGGCGGCCTCGTTCGGCATGGCCTCACTCTTCCTCGTCGAGGAAATCGAGGGTGGCTACTTCGACAAGCTGCGGGCGATGCCGATCCCGCGCTACTCGATGGTGCTGGGCCGACTCGTCGCCGAGGGGGCGAAGGGCATCTTTATCTCCTCGGTGATCGTCCTGCTCGCCCTCCCCTTCGGGATCACGATCGCGAGCGGCCCGCTCGGCTTCATCCTGCTCATCCTGCTGGCAACCCTCTGGGGAGTGGTCTACGCCGGCTTCATGCAGGTGGTCGCGCTGAAGACCCGCAACGCCGCGGCGGTCAACTCGGGTGGGCTGATCTTCTTCCCGCTGCTTTTCCTCACCCCCAACTTCGTCCCCCGCGAGATGCTGACCCGGCCGATGGAGATCGCCGCGACGCTGAACCCCGTCACCTACCTGATGGAGGCCCTGCGCTCGCTGATCCTCACCGACCTCGACTGGGGCGCGATCCTCCCCGGCTTCGCCGTCGTCGCCGGGCTCGGCGTGATCATGCTCCTGCTCAACGTCCGCATGATCCAGACCTACGACTAGGCGCAGGGCGACGGTGCTGCTCTACGAAAACCCGGTCTCCGGCAACTGCTACAAGGTCCGGCTGATCCTCAGCCTGCTCGGGATCGAGTACGAGCGCCGGGAGCTCTCGGTTGTCGATCACTCGGACCGTGCGGAGGTGCTCGGCGGCCTCAGCCCGTCGCTCAACGTGCCGACCGTGGTCCTCGATGACGGTCGCCCAATCGCTGAGTCGAACGCGATCCTCTGGTACTTCGCCGACGGCACTCCCTACCTGCCGGACGATCCGTACGAGCGCGCCCAGGTGCTGCAGTGGATGTTCTTCGAGCAGTACAAGCACGAGCCGGGCATCGCGGTCGTCCGCTTCTGGGTCTCGATCTCCAACGACCCTCCGCCGGCGGCGGAGATCGAGGCCCGGCGCCCCGGCGGCCGCGCGGCGCTGAAGGCAATGGAGCGACACCTCGGCGAGCGCGAGTACTTCGTCGGCGAGCGCTTCACGATCGCCGACATCGCGCTCTACGCCTACACCCACGTGGCGCCCGAGGGCGGCTTCGACCTCGAGCCCTACCCGGCGGTGCGCGCCTGGCTCGAGCGGGTCGCGACCCAGCCCGGGATGGTCCCGATCACCGCCTGAGCTGCTCCGCTTGGTCGTCGCGCCGAGGGCGCTCGTCCCAGGCCCGCTCCATCTGCTTCATCATCGCCGGGTAGACGATCCAGTAGCGGAACGGCTTGATCAGGGCCATGTAGGCACGGCCGAAGGCGCCGCGAGGCTTGACGTAGACGGCCATCCGGCCCTCGTAGACGCCGTCGCCCAGGTCGACCCAACCCAGGTGGGCGACGCCGTGGACGGTCTTGTTCGAGAGCTCGGCGGCGGCCTCACAGTCGGTTCGGTAGAGGGGGACGAAGGGAAGCGAGCCGAAGGTGAAGTCGGAGGCGGTGTCGCGCAGGTCGGGCGGGAGGCGGTCGCGCAGGGAGGTCTCGGTGTCGCCGGGAATCGGCAGCTCACTGGGCTCCTCACCGTCGACCGGAGCCGAGATCTCGCCGAGGTCGAACCAGCGGCCGAGGCGGTCGCGGAGACTCCAGAGGAAGCGGGTCGGGCGGGACTCGATCTGGGACGGATCGAAGGAGCCGGCAAGGTCGAGCAGGTCCTGAAGGTCCCCCGGGCCACCCCGCATGGGCAGGGCCCAGACGTCCTCCAGGGTGAAGTCGGGGACGAGGTCGTGGATGCGCCAGGGCCGGCATTCGTGCTCGGCGTTCGGGAGCTTCATCGCGTCGTGCCTCCTTCCATACGCTGTCGTATGGACACTACGCAGGCGGCTTGCATCTGTCAATACGGTGCCGTATAGATTTAGCCATGGCCAAGACGCGGACTCCCCGCAGCGCCTGGATCGAGGCCGCCCTGCAGGCGCTGGCGACTGGCGGGCCGGAGGCCATCCGGATCGAGGCGCTGGCAGCGCAATTGGGGGTCTCCAAGGGCGGTTTCTACTGGCACTTCAAGGACCGGGCGACGCTGATCGAGGAGATGCTCGACAGCTGGGAGCGGAGCGTGGTCACCGACGTCATCGCCGAGGTCGAGAGCGACCCGGGCGAGTCGCGAGACAAGCTGCAGCACCTCTTCGAGTTGGCGATCGCCGCCTCGGGGGGCATCTTGCCGGTGGAGCTGGCGCTGCGGGACTGGTCGCGACGGGACGATGAGATCGCCGCCCGCCTGCACCGGATCGACAACCAGCGCATGGAGTACCTGCGCTCGCTGTTCGGTCCGATCTGCGTCGACGAGGACGACGTCGAGGCGCGCAGCATCCTCGCCTTCTCGCTCTTCATCGGCAGCAAATTCATCGTCGCCGAGCACCCCGGCAGGAGCCGGTCCGAAGTTCTCCAGCTCGCGATCGACCGCCTGCTCGCCGAGTCCTGGGGCTGAGGTGACCGGCCGCGCGGAGAGGCGCCGCCCGGTGCTCGTCTTCGACGGCGATTGCGCCTTCTGTTCCAGTTGTGCGCGCCTGCTCGAGCGCATCGGCCCTGAGGCCGAGATCATTGCCTGGCAACTCGCCGACCTGGGCGAGTTGGGGATCACGTCGGAGCAGGCAGCTGAGGCCGTGAGCTGGGTTGAGCCCGACGGCACGGTGCGGACTGGGCATGAAGCGATCGCCGCGGTGCTGGGCGCAGCGGGACGGCCTTGGCGGGTTGCCGGCCGGGTAATGCTGCTGCCGGTGGTCTCACCGCTGGCGGCTGTGGGCTACCGGCTTGTCGCCCGCAACCGCCACAGGCTGCCGGGGGGCACCCCCGCCTGCTCTGCGAGCCTGCGGCGGTGATGCTGCTGGCGACGAAAATCCTCCTCTCCCCGCTCTGCGTGATCGGCGTCTCCCTGGTCGGCCGCCGCTGGGGACTGGCCGCCGCCGGCATGCTCGCGGGGTTCCCCGTCGTCGCCGGCCCGATCCTGCTGATCGAGACCCTCCTCCACGGCCGCGACTTCGGCGCCGACGCTGCCGCCGGCGCCCTGCTCGGGCTCGCCGCCCTGACCGCCTTCGTGGTCGTCTACGGCCGGGTCGCGGCAGCGGCGGGACCGTTCCCCAGCGTGCTCTGCGGCTGGACGGCGTTCCTGCTCGGCGTCGCCGTGCTCAACCCGTTCGAGCCGCCGCTGGCGCTGTCGCTGGTCCTGGTCTGCGCCGGCTTCGCGCTCGGCCTGGGGCTGCTGCCTCCCGTGCCGTCACCGTCCCCGGCCGCCCCCATACCGCCCAGCTGGGACCTTCCCGCCCGCGCCCTCGCCGCGCTCGGGCTCGTGCTCACACTGACCGCCCTCTCTGGCGCCCTCGGGCCCCACCTCAGCGGCCTGCTGGCGCCGTTCCCGGTAATCACCAGCGTCCTCGCGGTCTTCACCCACGTCCAGGGCGACGTCGCCCAGGTCGGCCTCCTGCTGCGCAACTTCCTCCTCGGCCTCTACGGCTTCGCCGCCTTCTGCCTCACGCTCGCGGTCGCCCTGCCCACGCTGGCAACCGCCGCCGCCTTCGGCCTCGCGACGGTGGCGGCGCTCGCCGTGCAGGCGACAACCATGCTGTTGATCCAGTCCGACGCTGCCCGGGTCATCCCGGGGTATCGATCCAACGGGTGATCAGCCCGTCGCGTACCTCGTGATAGGCCGGCGCCGCCGGCGGCGGGTCATCAGCAAGGCAGGCGATCACCTGCGCGGGGCCGTGCAGGTGCTCCTCGACCGCCGTCGTCCAGTGGACGTCGGGATCCAGCAGGCGCTCCAAGCGCAGCCAGTCGCGGCGCTCGATCGTCGTCAGCACGTCACCGACCGCTGGCACCTGCTCCGCCATCGCCCTCAGCTCACAGGGTCTAGCACCCCGATGGGGCCCTAGCCCACCCGGCGATAGGTCATGTCGAAGTCAGTGCGAAACTCGCCGCCATCCTCGACCAGCTCCCAGCGACCGTCGATCGTCTGCCCATCGGTGGCGATCTTTCCGGTGAAGCGCTGGGCGAACGGGGCGCCGTCGCGCCACAGCTTCCACTCGCCGTTACCGATGCTCATCTCGTAGACGCGGCAAACGCCGCGCTCGTCGGAGTAGAGCTGGAAGTAGGCTCCCGTCGCGGCATCGCAGCCAATCACCGCCACGCCATTCGGCGCCTCGGGCATATCCACGCTCCAGCGCTGGATCAGGTGCGCGCCCGAGTCGTGCCACTCGAAGCTGACCCTTCCCTCGCCGGGCCACGGCTCCCCCTCGGGCGGCCTTGCCTCCATCACCCACTCCCCCACCAGCGGCTCGAGCCCCTTCAACGCCTCCTTCGCAGTTGGCTGGTCCATCTTTCCTCCTTTGCTCGCTAGACCGTGGCGATCCTATGACCGTGGCCGGCCGCTTGGATAGCTTGCGCTTTTCCGAAAACGAGGGCAAGGAGAACGCGTGCGTAAGGCATTTCTGGCAATCGGGTTGGCGATCGCCTTGGTCGCAATCACCGGTTGTGGCGGTGGGGACGACGGTGGCGAAGAGACCTTGACCAAGGTCGAGTTCATCGAGCGGGGCGACGAGATCTGCTCGAAAGCCGAAGAGCGGTCCGAACCCGAAGCCGAAGAATTCGCCGAGGAAAACGGCTTCGACCTCGAAAAAGCGACCAATGGCGAGCTGGAAGAAGCGATCGTCGAGGTGTTGGTCCCGGCCCTCAACCAGCAGGCTGAAGAAATCGACGCACTTGGCGCTCCCGAGGGCGACGAGGAGGAGATCGATGCAATTGTCGTCGCGCTCCAGGACGGGGCGGCCGAAGTCGAAGACGACCCGAGCCTCGTATTCGAAGACGAGCCACTGAAAGAGGCGAGCCAGCTGGCCAGGGACTACGGATTCGAGGCCTGCGGCGAAGAATGACGGCGCGGCCCGTCCGTGTGGACGAACAACACCGGGTCGCCGAGACGTCCCTCCGCGCGTAGCGCCAGCAGGCCTGCCATCGCCTTCGCCGTGTAGACGGGATCGAGCGCGAGCCGTTGCTCGGCGGCGAGGGCGGCGGCGCGCGTGGCGGCTTCGGTGCGGTGGCCGTAGCCTGCGCCGAGCTGGTCGCGGGTTAGGTCGAGCATGTCCGGCTCGAGCCGGAGCTGGCCGAGGTGGGCACCCCGCCGCTCCAGCAACGCGGCGGTGCGCCGCGCGAGCCGGGCGAACACCGGTGCGTCGAGGCGGAGCTGGTCGTTGACCACGACCCCGACGACGCGGGTGCGCAGACCAGCGAGCTGGAAGCCAAGCGCCAGGCCGGCCGCGGTGCCGCCGGTGCCGACCGGGACGACGACGTGCGCCGGCTCGGGCAGCGCGCCGTCCTCGACCTGGGCGGCGATCTCCAGCGCCGCCTCGACATAGCCGAGCACCCCGACCGGCGAGGAGCCGCCAGCCGGCAGCAGGTATGGCGGCCGGCCGCGGCGGGAGTTGCGGGCGAGCAGCCACGGCAGCATCGTCATGGTGCGCGCCTTCGTGTGGGTGCGGTAGATGCGCGCGCCCGAGGCATCAAGCCGGGCGAGCTGGGCTTCGACGTGGTCGTCGATCGGCTGGTCGACGAGCGCGAGCGCGGTCCCGAGGCCGTGTTCGCGTGCGTAGAGCGCCGTCGCCAGCCCCCAGTTCGTGCCGAGGCCGCCGAAGGTGAGGATCGAGCGGCGGCCGCGGCGCCGGGCGTCGGGGATCAGCCACTCGAGCTTGCGCACCTTGTTGCCGCCCCAGCCGCCGGAGCCGAAGGCGCCGTCTTCCTTCACCCAGACGCCGAGACCGGCCAGCTCGCGGACCGGCGTCGGGCGCTCGGACAGCGCCAGGTGGGGCAGGGACTCGGCCAGGGCCGGAAAGCGCTCGTGTAGATGGGTGATCAAGACTGTGAGCATGACTGCTGCGCTTTCCGCCCGCGGCCTCTCGAAGCGCTACGGCAATACGACCGCCCTCGGCGCCGTCGACCTCGAGGTTGAGCCGGGCGAGCTGGTCGGCCTGCTCGGTCCCAACGGGGCGGGCAAGTCAACGCTGGTGAAGATCGCCTGCGGCCTGGTCGCCCCGTCGGCCGGTGACGCACACGTCGCCGGCGCGCCGGCAGGCAGCCGGGCGGCGCGTGCGTCCACCGGCTACCTCGCCGAGCTGTTCCGCTTTCCCGGCTGGGCCCGCGCCGAGGAGGTGCTGGCGCTGCACCAGCGCCTGGCCCGCTCCGGCGGCGGCGCGGCGGAGCGCGAGGCGCTGCTCGCGCGGGTCGGCCTCACCGGCGAGGGCGGGCGCCGGGTGGAGACGATGAGCAAGGGCATGCAGCAGCGGCTGGGCATCGCCCAGGCGCTGATCGGTGACCCGCGGCTCGTCCTGCTCGACGAGCCGACGAGCGCGCTCGATCCGGGCGGCCGGCGCACGGTGCGCGACCTGCTCGTCGGCCTGCGCGACCAGGGCGTCGGCGTGCTGTTGAACTCGCACCTGCTCAGCGAGATCGAGCTCGTCTGCGACCGGGTCGTGATCATCGACGGCGGTCGGGTGGTCACCGAGGGGCGGCCGCAGGACCTGACCGCCCCCGGCGGCGTCGAGGTCGAGACCTCCGAAGGCGTGCGACGCCTGCCCGACGCGCGCCGCGAGGACGTCCCGCGGATCGTCCGTGAGCTGGTCGCCGGCGGCGCCGAGGTCTACGGCGTCCGCGTGGTCAGCGGCACCCTCGAGGACGCCTATCTCGCCGCCGTGGTGGGACGCGACGGGTGAGCGACGCAATCACCATCGCCGCTCATGCGCTGCGGGAGGCGGTCCGCCGCCGGGTGCTGCTCGTCGTCGCGCTGTTGACCGCGGTCTTCCTCGGGCTCTACGCGCTGGCCGCCTTCGAGGCCTTCGACTCGCTGGAGCAGACGAGCGCTGGGGGCTTCATCCCGATCGACGAGCGGGCGCTTGCGGGCGGCACGCTGCTCGGCCTGGCGATGTTCGTCGCGCTCTTCCTCGGCGTGGTGCTGGCCGTCTTCCTCACGCTCGGCGCGGTCCGCGGCGACGCCGAGCGCGGCCTGCTGCAGCCGCTGGTCGTGCGTCCGGTGGGGCGCACGACGCTGCTGATCGGACGGCTGCTCGCCGCCTCCGCCGTCTGCGCGCCCTACGTCGTCCTCGTCTTCCTCGTCGCCGTGCTCATCACCCAGGCCGCCGGCGACTTCACGCCCGGCTCGCTCCTCGTTCCCGCCGCCGGCCTCGCCCTGGGCGTCGTCACCGTGGTGGCGATCTCGCTGCTCGGCTCGACGCTGCTCGACACCACCGCCAACGGCATCGCGATCTTCATGGTCTTCGCCACGGGGCTCGCCGCCGGCCTCCTGGGCCAGATCGGCGAAGCTCTCGACGTCGACAGCCTGACCACGGCCAGCTCGATCATTTCCTGGATCGTCCCCTTCGAGGCGCTCTACCAAAACGGCCTCTACGCCCTGACCTCAGACATCGGCGGCGCAACCGGCGTGATCGTCCAACTAGGCCCCTTCGGCGGCGCCAACGGCGTCAGCGCAGCAATCTGGCCCTGGGCGATCGCCTGGTCCACCGCCGTGCTGGCTCTGGCGGCGCTGGCGTTTCGACGGCGCGATCTTTGAGCGCCCACTTCCCCTGAGCCCTCGATCGGCGTTCCCTTATGGGACTAGCCTTTGAAGCCGAGGATCTCCATTAGTTGGAAGGAGTCTGATGAGCGATCGTCCGATGCGGCGTCGCGAGATGATGGCGCTGTCGGCAGGGGCGCTGGCGAGCGCTGTCCTTTACGCCTGCGGCGCTGATGAGGAGGAGGCGCCCAGATCCGCACTGGAAGGGGGCCCGACCACACCTGACTGCGTGTTGACCCCCGAGCAGGAGGAAGGCCCTTTCTACATCGAGCTAGCGCAGATTCGACAGGACATCGTCGAGAGCCGCCCCGGTGTGCCGCTCGCGCTCGCGCTGACCGTCGTCGACTCGAACACCTGCGAGCCGATCCGCGATGTCGCCGTTGACATCTGGCACTGCGACGCGCTTGGCATCTATTCCGGTGAGCCATCGGAGGGCAGCGAAGGCGAGGCCTACCTGCGTGGGATCCAGCTGACCGACGGGAATGGCTTGGCCGAGTTCGCGACCATCTATCCGGGCCAGTACCCGGGGCGGACGACGCACATCCACGCCAAGGTCCACATCGGCGGGCGACAGAGCGACGGAACCTACTCCGGTGGTCACGTCTCGCATACCGGCCAGCTGTTCACCTCCGATCCGCGCGACGCGGAAGTCTTCGCACTCGCCCCCTACAACGGAAATACGGCCGAGATCACCCCGCGCAATACGGATGGCATTTTTCGGATTCAGGGCGGTTCGAGCTCCGTGCTCGCCCTCACGCGGACCGGCAACAGCCTCGCGCGGAGTGGCTTTATGGGAAAAGCGACGCTGGGCGTGGATCCCAGCGCGGGCCTCGGTCAGCTGCCGACGTAGTCCGCGAGGTGCTCGCCGGTGAGGGTGCCGCGTCCGGCGACTAGATCGGCGGGTGTGCCCTCGAAGACGATCTGGCCGCCGTCGTGGCCGGCGCCGGGGCCGAGGTCGATGATCCAGTCAGCGTGCGCCATCACCGCCTGGTGGTGCTCGATGACGATCACCGACTTGCCGGAGTCGACGAGCCGATCGAGCAAGCCGAGCAGCTGCTCGACGTCGGCGAGGTGGAGACCGGTGGTCGGCTCGTCGAGGACGTAGAC
>Ga0190272_10000294_pt1 | contig 28102 bp, 22 predicted proteins | sample Popmic504T_FD_133746 | JGI IMG/M metagenome (GOLD analysis project Ga0190272, IMG submission 133746) | Populus adjacent soil microbial communities from riparian zone of Shoshone River, Wyoming, USA - 504 T | ecosystem: Environmental > Terrestrial > Soil > Riparian zone | place: USA: Wyoming...
GGCCAGGGTGGCGTCGACGCCGTCGACGCGCACCGCGGCGGCGCTCGCGCGGGCAGCCACGGCCGCCGGGGCGTCCGGTGCGGGCTCGCCCAGCCATGCCGGCATGGCCAGCAGCAGCCCGGCAGCCCGTTCGGGACGGCGCACGGCCCAGCTCGCGGCCACGTGCGCGCCCAGCGACACCCCACCGACGAGCGCGCCCGGCGTGGCCTCCGCGTCGAGCGCGGCGATCATGGCGCGCACCACCCCGGCGCCCGCGACCGGCGGTGGCGCAACCAGCCGGATGCCCAGCGACGCCAGCGGTCCGGCGAACACCGCGGTCACGAACAGGTGGTCCGACGCCGTGCCGGGAAGCACCACCGCGACCGTTGGGCGCTCGGGGAAGGTACGCACGGCGACAACTGTCCCCTGTGGACGTCGGCGGGCCTCCGGCCGGGCTACGCTGGCGTGGGTGGCCTCGAGTCGGGCGCGGGGCCCTCAGCGCGCGGGAGTGCGGATGGAAACCGGTTCTGGGGGATATCTGCGCCGCCTGGTCCGACGGTTGACCAGTGACGTCACCGAGCTGGACGCCGTCGATCTCTCCAGGGAGGCCGAGCAGTCCGGCGCCACGCGCGCCTGCGACTGCTCGTGCGGCGACGAGGTCACGGTCTTCGGCCGGCTGCGCAGCGTCGAGCTGTGCCCGCGGGAGGCCGTCGCCACCCTGGAGGCCGAGCTGTTCGACGGCACCGAGGGCGTCACCCTCGTCTGGCTGGGTCGCCGCCGCATCCCGGGCATCGAGCCCGGCCGCACCGTGCGGGCCAAGGGACGGATGGCCGTCCGTGACGGTCGCAAAGTGTTGTACAACCCGTACTACGAGCTGCAGCCGACGTCCTGACCGTTCGGCGGTCTGACAGGATCGTCCCCATGTCCGACGACGCCCTTCCCCTGCCGTCCAAGCCGACGCCAGAGGGGGACGACCCCGCCGAGCGCCCCGTACCCACGCTGCTGGAGCAGATGGGCGGCGTCAGCGGCATGGTCGCCTCCGTCATCCCCATCGTGGTGTTCGTCATCGCCAACGCGATCTCCGGCCTCAACGCCGCGCTGATCGCTGCCCTCGCGAGCGCCGTGGTGATCGGCGTCTGGCGGTTGGTGCGCCGCGAGGGCATCCAACCGGCCGTGTCCGGGGCGATCGGCGTCGGCATCAGCGCGTTCATCGCCTACCGGGTGGGCGAGGCCAAGGGCTTCTTCCTGTTCGGCATCTGGGCGAGCCTGGTGTACGCCGCCGTGTTCGCGGCCTCGCTGGTCGTCCGCCGGCCGCTGATCGGGGTGATCTGGCACGGGCTGCGCGGCGACGGCCAGGGGTGGCGCGCCGACAAGCGGGTGGTCCAGGGCTACGACATCGCCACCGGCTTCTGGCTGGTCGTGTTCGTCGCACGGTTCGCGGTGCAGCGCTGGCTGTACGACACCGACCAGGAGGGCGCGCTCGGTGTCGCCCGGCTGGCGATGGGGCTGCCGCTCACCGCGGTGGCGCTGCTGGTCACCATCTGGGCGGCGCGCCGGGCCGCGCAGTCGCCCCTGTTGCAGAAGGCCGAACCCGGGTCCTGACCGGCGTCTCGCATCCGTATCGACCTTTTTCGGCCCTCAGAACGACGATACGGATGCGAGACGCCGGGGGTCAGCGGTCCAGCGCGGTGCGGATCTCCTGCTCGACGTCGGCCGTGGCGACGAACAGCAGCTCGTCGCCCGGCTCGAGGGAGTCGTCGGGCTGGGGGACGATGACGCGCCCGCCCCTGAGGATGACGAGCAGGGCGGCGTCGCGCGGCAGGTCGAGCGAGCGCACCGGCTTGCCCGCGAGTCGGGTGTCCGCCGGCAGGGTGACCTCGACCAGGTTCGCCTGACCCTGGCGCAGGGTGAGCAGCCGCACCAGGTCGCCGACGCTCACCGCCTCCTCGACCATGGCGGCCAGCATCCGGGGGGTCGACACCGCGACGTCGACGCCCCACGCCTCGGTGAACAGCCACTCGTTGCGCGGGTCGTTGACCCTGGCCACCACGCGGCGCACCGCGAACTCCGTCTTGGCCAGCAGGCTCACCACCAGGTTCACCTTGTCGTCGCCGGTCGCGGCGATCACCACGTCGCAGGTCTGGATGCCGGCCTCCTCCAGCGACGCCAGCTCGCACGCGTCGGCCAGCACCCACTCGGCCGCCTCGACGGTCTGCGGCTCGATGTGGCTCGCGACCCGCTCGATGAGCATCACCTCGTGGTGGTTCTCGATGAGCTCGCCGGCGATCGAGCGGCCGACCGCACCGGCGCCGGCGATGGCGACCCGCATCATGAGCTCCCCTCTGGGGCGACGGCGGCCGCCGCGGTCACCTCGGCGACGGTGCCGGACACCGCGGCCGCGTAGATCAGGTCGTCCGCCTGCACCACGGTGCCGGGCCTCGGCAGCACACCGGTACCGAAGCGCACGATGAACGCGACCCGGGCCCCGCTGGCCGCCTCCAGCTCGCCGACGCGACGCCCGACCCACCCCTCGTTGAACGGCAACTGCAGCACGGCCACAGTGCCCGACGGGTCGCGCCACGCCGTGGACAGGCCGTCCGGCAGCATCATCCGCAGCAGCCGGTCCGTGGTCCACGGCACGGTCGCGACGGTCGGGATGCCGAGCCGCTCGTACACCGCGGCCCGCTTCGGGTCGTAGATGCGGGCCACCACGTGGGCGACGTTGAAGCTCTCCCTGGCCACCCTGGCCGCGATGATGTTGGAGTTGTCCCCGCTCGACACCGCGGCGAACGCGTCCGCGTCCTCGACGCCGGCCTTGATGAGCACCTGCCGGTCGAAGCCCAGCCCCACCACCTGTCGACCGTGGAAGTCGCTGCCGAGGCGGCGGAACGCCTGCGCGTCCCGGTCGATGACCGCGACGTCGTGGCCGAGCCGGCCGAGCGCGACGGCCAGCGAGGATCCCACCCGCCCACAGCCCATGATCACGACGTGCACGGTTGCTCCCTACTGGTTTGCCGGGCGGTAGCACGGTACCGCCGCGCCGGTGTTCGGTCCGCACGGGCCGCTGATCAGTACGGGCATAGGCTCTGGCCTCGTGTCCAAGCTCACGACGGCCACCAAACGTGTGCTGGTCGGCCGGCCGTTCCGCAGCGACCGGCTGGCGCACACGCTGCTGCCCAAACGGATCGCGCTGCCGGTGTTCGCCTCCGACGCGATGTCGTCGGTCGCCTACGCGCCGGAGGAGATCTTCCTGGTGCTGTCGGTCGCCGGACTCTCCGCCTACGCGTTCGCGCCGTGGATCGGCCTGTGCGTGGCGATCGTGATGATCACCGTGGTGGCCAGCTACCGGCAGAACGTGCGCGCCTACCCGTCCGGCGGCGGCGACTACGAGGTGGCGACGGTCAACCTCGGCCGGTCCGCCGGGCTGGCCGTGGCGAGCGCGCTGCTCGTGGACTACGTGCTCACCGTCGCCGTGTCGATCTCGGCGGCCGCGGCCAACATCGGCTCGGCGGTGCCCTACGTCGCCACCCACAAGGTGGCCTTCGCCGTCATCGCCACCGTGCTGGTCACCGCGGTCAACCTGCGCGGCATCCGCGAGTCGGGCGCCGCGTTCGCGATCCCCACGTACGCGTTCATGGTCGGTGTGTTCGGCATGCTGGTCTGGGGCTTCACCCAGGAGTTCGTCCTCGGCACCGACCTGCGCGCCGAGTCGGCCGGGTTCGGCCTCGTCGCGGAGCAGGAGCAGCTGGCCGGGCTGGCGATGGCGTTCCTGGTTCTGCGGGCCTTCTCGTCCGGCTCGGCCGCCCTCACCGGCGTCGAGGCGATCAGCAACGGGGTGCCCGCGTTCCGCAAGCCGAAGTCGCGCAACGCCGCCACCACCCTGCTGCTCCTCGGCGGCATCGCGGTCACCATGCTCATGGGCATCGTCGTGCTCGCCCAGCTGACCGGCCTGCGGATGGCCGAGGACCCCGCCACCCAGCTCACCGGCACCCCCGCCGGGTACGAGCAGAAGACCATGGTGGCGCAGCTCGCCGGCGCGGTGTTCGACGGCTTCCCGGTAGGCTTCTACTTCGTCACGATCGTCACGGCGCTCATCCTGGTGCTGGCCGCCAACACCGCGTTCAACGGCTTCCCGGTGCTCGGCTCCATCCTCGCCCAGGACCGCTACCTGCCCCGCCAGCTCCATACCAGGGGCGACCGGCTGGCGTTCTCCAACGGCATCGTGTTCCTCGCCGGGTTCGCTGTCATCCTCATCGTCTCGTTCGACGCCGAGGTCACCAAGCTCATCCAGCTCTACATCGTCGGGGTGTTCGTGTCCTTCACCATGAGCCAGGCCGGCATGGTCCGGCACTGGAACCGGATGCTCCTGACCGAGGACGACCTCGCCCAGCGGCGACGGATGCGCCGGTCGCAGGCCATCAACGGGTTCGGCCTGGTGATGACCGCGTCCGTGCTGGTGATCGTGCTGATCACCAAGTTCACCCACGGCGCCTGGATCGCGATCGCCGCGATGGCGTTGATCTTCCTGCTGATGACGCTGATCCGGCGGCACTACGACAAGGTGGCCACCGAGCTCGTCGCGGGCGACGCCGAGATGGTGCTGCCCGCGCGCAACCACGCGATCGTCCTGGTGTCGAGCCTGCACCTGCCGACGCGTCGCGCGCTGTCCTACGCCAGGGCCGTGCGACCCGACACCCTGGAGGCGGTCACCGTCAACGTCGACGAGGCGGCCACCAGGGCGCTGGTGCGCGAATGGGAGAAGCACGACATCCCGGTGCCGCTGAAGGTCATCGAGTCCCCGTACCGGGAGATCACCCGGCCGGTGCTCGACTACGTGCGGCGGGTCCGCATCGACGCCCCCCGCGACGTGGTCACCGTGTTCATCCCCGAGTACGTCCTCGGCCACTGGTGGGAGCAGCTGTTGCACAACCAGAGCGCGCTGCGACTCAAGGGCCGCCTGCTGTTCACCCCCGGCGTCATGGTCACCAGCGTGCCGTGGCAGCTGCGGTCCGCCGCCGCGGTCCGTGACCGCGAGGTGTACGCGCCGGGGTCGGTGCGGCGCGGCTTCGACGACCCGTCGTCGGGCTCCTCTCCTGGCCCTGGGTCGGGCTCGTGAGCGGGTGGGTGGGGCGTTCGCTGGAGCTGACCGTCGGCGCGGTCGGGCACGGCGGGTTCTGCGTCGCACGCCACGACGGCCGCGTCGTGTTCGTCCGGCACGCGCTGCCGGGGGAGCGGGTCGTCGCCACCGTCACCGAGGACCGCGGCGGCTCCTACTGCCGGGCCGACGCCGTGCGGGTGCTCGACGCGTCCGCCGACCGGGTGCCCGCGGCCTGTCCCGCCGCCGGCCCGGGCGGGTGCGGCGGGTGCGACTGGCAGCACGCCGCGCCGTCGGCACAGCTCGCGCTCAAGGCTGCCGTCGTCCGCGAGGCACTGTCCCGCATCGCCGGCGTCGACCTGCCGGTGTCGGTCGAGCCCCTGCCCGGCGGCCAGCTCGGGTGGCGCACCAGGGTGCAGCTCGCGGTCGGCCCGGACGGCCGCGCCGGCCTGCACGAGCACCGCAGCTCCCGGGTGGTGCCGCTGGCCGACTGCCCGCTCGCGGTGCCCGGCACCCTCGGCGCGGTGCTGTCCTCGAGCTGGCCGCCGGGGTCCGCGGTCGAGGTGGTGCACGACGCCGCGGGAAAGCTGCACGTGACGACAGTGTCGCCGGACCGCGACCGGCCGGCGCGGCGCGGCTCCGACCGCCCCTCTGACCGTGACCGGCCCGCGCGTCGCGGTGCTCCCTCGTCCGGTGCGGCCGGTCCTGGCGTCTCCGGCGGCGCCGTCGAGCCCGGGGTCCTCGGCGCGCCCGGTCGGCGTCGGCGGGTGCGTGGTTCGGGCACCGCGGTCCAGGAGGCGGCCGGCCGCAGCTGGCAGGTGTCGGCCGACGGGTTCTGGCAGGTCCACCCGGCCGCCGCGGCGACCCTCGCGTCCGTCGTCGGCGAGTGGGCGGCGGCCCCGCCCGGCGGCCTCGCATGGGACCTGTACGGCGGGGTCGGGCTGTTCGCGGCTGGCCTGGCCGAGCAGGTGGGGATCACCGGCTCGGTCGTGCTCGTCGAGTCGTCGCGCCGCGCGATCACCGACGGAACGGCCAACCTCGCGGACCTGCCGCAGGTGACCCTGCGCGTGGGCAAGGTCGAGCAGGTGCTGGACGAGCTCCCCGGCGAGCCGGACGTCGTGGTGGTCGACCCGCCGCGCCGTGGTCTCGGCCGTCCGCTCGCGCACGCCATCGCCGACCGTGGTCCGTCGCGGCTGGTGTACGTGGCGTGCGATCCGGCGTCGCTCGCCCGGGACGTGGCGGCCATGGCGGAACGCGGCTACACCCTGGCCGGGCTCCGCGCCTTCGACGCCTTCCCGATGACACACCACGTCGAGTGCGTGGCCCTCCTGACCCACCCCTAACCACCCCCCCGCGTGTCCGTCATTTGGGTAGCGCGTGTCCGTCATCTCGGTAGCGCGTGTCCGGCGTTTCGACACACTGTGTCCGCCGTTTCGGAACACGCGTGTCCGGCGTTTCGACAGCGAGTGTCCGGCGTGTCGGTCGAACCGGCGAGTGACGGCGTGTCGCACCCGTGGACACGATGTGTCGAAATGACGGACACGCACTGCCCAATCGCCGGACACACGCTGTCGAGATGGCGGACACGCGCTACTGAGATGGCGGACACGCGCTACCCAGTTGCCGGACACGCGCGGGGGAGCGCGGTTGAGACCGCGGACACGCCGAGCACCGTCCGAGGAGCGGCTCCGTAGACTGGCCGCCATGTCGCCCAGCCTTCTGGATACGGTGCGTGGCCCAGACGACGTCAAGCGGATGTCGTTCCAGGAGCTCGCCCAGCTGGCCACCGAGATCCGCGAGTTCCTGGTGGATCGGGTGTCCCGGACCGGGGGGCACCTCGGGCCCAACCTCGGCGCGGTGGAGCTGACCCTCGCCGTGCACCGGGTGTTCGACTCACCGCACGACTCCGTGGTGTTCGACACCGGCCACCAGTCGTACGTGCACAAGATGGTCACCGGCCGTCAGGACGGGTTCGACCGGCTCAAGAAGCGCGGTGGCATCTCCGGGTACCCGTGCCGCGCCGAGAGCGAGCATGACCTGGTGGAGAACAGCCACGCGTCGACCGCGCTGTCCTACGCCGACGGCCTCGCGAAGGCGTACGCCATCCAGGGGCAGCGTCGGCACGTCGTCGCGGTCGTCGGCGACGGCGCCCTCACCGGCGGCATGTGCTGGGAGGCGCTCAACAACATCGCGGCCGGCCGGGACCGCCCCCTGGTGATCGTGGTCAACGACAACGGCCGCTCGTACTCCCCGACGATCGGCGGCCTCGCCGACCACCTGGCGTCGCTGCGGCTCGCCCCGCAGTATGAGCGCACCCTGGAGCGGGGCAAGCAGGCGCTGCAGCGCACCCCCGTCGTCGGCGGCGCGCTCTACGCCGGGGTGCACGCGGCGAAGCTCGCCCTCAAGGACGCGCTGTCGCCGCAGGTGATGTTCTCCGACCTCGGCCTCAAGTACTTCGGCCCGGTGGACGGCCACGACAGCCGCGCGCTGGAGTCCGCGCTGAGCCGGGCGAAGTCGTTCGGTGGGCCGGTGATCGTGCACGTGGTGACCCGCAAGGGCAACGGGTACCCGCACGCCGAGAACCACGAGGCCGACCAGATGCACGCCATCGGGAAGATCGACCCGTCGACCGGGGCGCCGCTGGCCGGCAGCGGGGTGTCGTGGACCTCGGTGTTCTCCGACGAGCTGGTGCGGATCGGCGCCGAGCGGCCCGACGTGGTCGCGATCACCGCCGCCATGCTCGGCCCCACCGGGCTCGATGCCTTCGCCGACGCCTTCCCGCAGCGCTGCTTCGACGTGGGGATCGCCGAGCAGCACGCGCTGACCTCGGCGGCGGGGCTCGCCATGGGCGGGCTGCACCCGGTGGTCGCGGTGTACTCGACGTTCCTCAACCGGGCGTTCGACCAGCTGCTGATGGACGTGGCGCTGCACAAGCAGGGGGTCACGGTCGTGCTGGACCGCTCCGGCATCACCGGCGACGACGGCGCCAGCCACAACGGCATGTGGGACCTGTCGATCCTCGGCGTGGTGCCGGGCATCCGGATCGCCGCGCCGCGCGACGCCGACACCCTGCGCGAGGAGCTGAACGAGGCGGTGACCGTCACCGACGCGCCGACGGTGGTGCGCTTCCCCAAGGGTTCGGTGAGCGAGCCGGTGCCCGCGGTCGAGCGGGTCGGCGGCGTCGACGTGCTGCGGCGCGACGGCGCACCCGACGTGCTCCTGGTCGGTGTCGGCTGCTTCGCCGGGCTGGCGCTGGCCGCCGCCGACCGCCTGGCCGACCACGGCGTCGGCGTCACCGTCGTCGACCCGCGGTGGGTCATGCCAGTGCCCGAGGTGCTGACGGAGCTGGCGCGATCGCACCGGCTGGTCGTCACCGTCGAGGACTGCGGGCGGCACGGTGGGTTCGGCTGGGCGCTCGCAGCGGCCCTGCGCGACGCCGGCGTCGACGTCCCGCTGCGCGACATCGGCATCCCGCAGCGCTTCCTCGACCACGGCAGCCGCGCCGAGATCCTTGCCGACCTGGGGCTGACCGCGCAGGACGTGGCCAGGCGGGTCACCGAGTGGGTGGCCGGCCGGCTCGGCGACAACGACAGTGACAGCGACACCGCTGCGGCGGCCGGTGAGCCGATCCCGGCCCACGACACCAAGGTCGGATAGACGTCGCGGCCGGCGTCAGGTCAGGGGAAACGGCGGTTGCAACCACGCCGGGACGTCCTGCAGCTCGATCCGGTCCACCCACTTCACCCACCAGAAACCGCGCCGGTCGGGGGCGACGAGCCGCAGCGGGTAGCCGTGACCGCGCGACAGCGGCTCACCGCCGACGTGGGTGGCGAGCAGCAGCCGGTCGAGGTCGCCGATGGGGAAGCGCACCTGATAGCCGGTGGCGGAGTGCACGAGCAGGCTGCGCGCGTCGCCCACGGCGGGCAGCAGCGTCGACACCGGTACCCCCGCCCAGTCCTGCTCTGCGTACCAGCCCGACGTGCAGTCGAGCGTGGCCCGCAGCGGCACGCGCGACGCCGCCAGGTCGGCCATCGTCAGCGACCGGCCGCCGGCATCGGTCACGACGTCCAGGCGCCAGCGGTCCGGGTCGACGGCGGGCGCCGTGTCGTCGAGCCAGATCGTGTTCGGCATCGCGGCCGGGTCGAACGAGCCGGTGTCGTATGACCCGGTGAACCGGCGGCGCGCGCCGGGCAGCCCGGTCGCCGCGACCGCCGCTGTCGTCGTGACGTAGAGGGTGATCGCCGCCGCGCCCAGCAGGCCGAGCCGCAGCACGGTGCGCCGGGACAGGTCGCCGCGGCGGGGCCTCGCCGGCCGGGCCACCGCGTGCCACAGCACGAGCGGTGCCAGCGCCAGCGCGGCCGCGACGTGCAGCCACAGCACGGTGACGGCGCCGGCCGAGCGGACAACCCCGGTGCCGTGGGCGATGCCGGCGAGCAGCGTGGTCACGGTCAGCACCATGAGCAGCAGCGACAGCCAGCGGCTGGGCCGGGCCCTGCGCAGCCCACGCCGCACCACCCTGCCCTTCCACGGCACGAGCAGCACCACCGCCAGGCCGACGATGCCGTGGGACACCGCCACCCACCGCCCGCTCGGCGACCCGGCCGCGACCGCGCCGACGCCGGTGGCGAACGCCAGCAGGATCACCAGGAACAGCGTGAGGTTGGTGGTCCGCCCGCCGGGCCCGCGAGCGGCTTCGGCCAAGGCGGTCAGTGCCCGGACGCCGCTGCTGCCGGCAGCCATGCCTCGCTCCCTTCGCGGACATCGAGCAGTGTGACCGACAGCCACACCAGGGTGGCGCCGACGAGGACGTGCACCGCACTGGTGAGCGGGGAGTCCGGCAGCGGGGCGGCGAGCGCGAACACCGGCAGCGCGATGGTGTAGACCCACGCGGCGGGCCGCGGATGCACCTTCGCGCGGATCATCGCGAGCCCGAACAGCACCGATCCGACGACGAACACGGCGGCGCTGCCCAGCAGGGCGAGCCGGGTCTGGACGGCGAGGTCGTCGACCACCGCGTCGTCGAGGTAGAACAGCGCCAGGTTGAGGGTGAACGCCGCGCCACCGAACAGGCCGAGCCCGACGACGTTGACCGCGAACCCGACGGCCCCCAGCCGGCCGGCGGCCCGCAGTTGCGCCAGGTGCAGCGCCATCAGCAACGGCACGGCCAGCGCCGGCGACAGGCCGAGGACGAAGCTCGTCGGCGCGGTCTCGCCGGTGAACGCCTCGACAGCGCCCGGCAACGCGATGAACGACCCGGACAGCACGCCGCACCAGGCGCCGAGGCGAAGAAGACTGGTCATGCCGCGGACGCTACGAACCGTGGACGCCGCGCCGTAAGTGCCGCCCGGCCGCGGCTGGTCACCGGTGGTCGCGCCGTTCGACACGTGCCGAACGGGACATCGATCGCGGCGGCCGTCGGCCGTAACCTTCGTGGATGTCCTCGGTCCGGCCGGTGTGGTGGGTCTCGCCGGTGCTCTACGGCGCGGTGCTGGCCGCCGGCGGGTACGCGTCCGTCGCCGGGCTCGGCAGCACGCGGCCGGTGCCGTTCGTCGGCGGCCTCGCGGCGCTGCTCGCGCTGGACGTGCTGGAGCGCCGCCGCCATCCCGACGGAACGCCACCCCGCTCGGCGGCCGCGCTGCTCGCCGCCCGGCTGGCGCTGTTCCTCGTCGTGGTGGCCGCGGACGGCTCCGGCCTGTCGCGCGTGCTGTTCCTGCTGCTGCCGTTCATCGCCTACTTCGCGTTCTCCCGCACGGTGGCGCTCGTGCTCGGCGCCGGCTGCGTCGGGCTCGTGCTGGCCAGCTACCAGCTCACGTCGCCCGGCTGGTACCGCGAGCTGGAGCCGGTGTCGGACCTGCTGATGTTCGGCGTGGGCCTCGTGCTGACGATCGCGATGGCGTCGGTCGCCGTCGAGGAGCAGCGCGGCCGCGCCCGGCTGGAGGACTACGCGGCCCGCGTCTCCGAGCTGTCCGCCGCGGCCGAGCGCAACCGGATGGCGCGCGACATCCACGACAGCCTCGGTCACCACCTCACCGCGGTGTCCGTGCTGCTGGAGAAGTCGGCGGCGTTCCGCGACCTCGATCCTGCGGTCGCGGACCGGGCGTTGGACGACGCCCGCCGGTCGGCGCGGCGCGCGCTGTCGGAGGTGCGGGGGTCCGTGCGGGCCCTGCGGGAGCCGGCCACGCCGTTCCGGCTGTCGTCCGCGCTCGACGAGCTGGTGCACGACGCGGACGACGACCGGCTGTCGGTCACCCTCGACGTCGCCGGTGACGAGGCCACGCACGACACGGCCGCGCTCATGGCCCTGTACCGCGCCGCCCAGGAGGGCGTCACCAATGCCCGCCGGCACGCGGCCGCCACCAGGGTGTCGGTGAGCGTGCGCTGCGACGGGTCGGCGGCCCGGCTGGTCGTCGCCGACGACGGCCGCGGGTTCGGGCCGGAGCGGGAGGGCTTCGGCCTGACCGGGATGCGTGAGCGGGTGCAGCTCGCCGGCGGCTCGGTCGACGTCGACAGTCGGCCCGGCACCGGCACCCGGCTCACCGTCACGATCCCGCGCCGGGCAGCGCCGTGACCCCGCCGGGCGACGCCGTGACCCCGTCGGACGGCGGCCGTGACGTCCGCGTTCTGGTGGTCGATGACCAGCGGCTCATCAGGGAGAGCATCGCGTCGCTGCTCGACCTGCAGCCCGGCGTCACCGTCGTCGGCACCGCGGCCGACGGCGCGGAGGCGGTCGACACCGCGCTCGCGCTCGAACCCGACGTGGTGCTCATGGACGTGCGGATGCCCACGATGGACGGCATCGAGGCGGTCGGCGTCCTGGCCCGGCGCCTACCCGCGTGCCGGGTCGTCATGCTCACCACGTTCGACGACGAGGAGTACGTGGTGAGGGCGCTGCGCCGCGGTGCCGGCGGGTACCTGCTCAAGGACCGGCCGGCGTCGGAGCTGGCGGCGGCGGTGCGGCTGGCGCACGCCGGCGTCGCCCAGCTCGACCCGGCCGCGGCGGCGCGGGTCGCCACCGCACTCGGCCGCCCGCCGGTCGTCGACCCGGTCGCGTCCGATCATGGCCTCACCACCCGCGAGGTCGACGTGCTGCGGCTCGTGGCCGCCGGCTCGACCAACCGGGAGATCGCCCAGCGGCTGTACCTGAGCGAGGGCACGGTGAAGAACCACCTGTCCCGCATCCTCGGCCGCCTGGGTCTGCGCGACCGCACGCAGGCCGCCATCTACGCCCGCGACCACGGCCTGCTGTAGGCGCACGCCGCCTCAGCCGGCCGGGCGGACCAGCTCCACGTCGGTGCTGGTGCGGCGTGCGTCGGCGCGGGCCAGCAGGGCGAGCGACGCGCGGTTGTCGTCGGACACCTCGGTGATCACCGTGCGGTGTCCCCGCCGGACGAGCTCGGCCAGCACGGCCGTGACCAGCGCGGCGGTGACCCTGGTCCGACGGCGGTCAGCGCGCACCGCGAGGCAGCCGAGGCGCGGCTCACGCGGGTTCATCCACACCCTGAGGAGCCCGACGTACTCGCCGGTGGCGCGGTCGACCGCGACCAGGTACGTCGCCGGGTCGAACGCCGTGTCGCCCAGAGTCTCCGCCCGGAACCGCTCCGGCGTCCACCGCCACCCGGACGAGCCGGGGATGTCCTCGCGCAGCGCCTCGTCGAGCAGCCGCAGCCGGTCCAGGTCCGCGTCGGCCGCGCTGACCAGGTCGACGCCGTCCGCCGTCACCGCCGTCGGCACCGTGGTCGGCAGCGTCAGCCGGTAGGTGCCCTCGCGCCGTACCTCGGCGAAGCCGTGACCGGTCAGCACCCGGTGGGTGTCGGCATCGTCGGCGTCGACCATCGCGCGAATGGCGGTGTTGGCGCCGGCCAGGTCGGTGAGCGCGGCTGTCAGCAGCGGCTCCAGCAGCTCCCGATCCGTTGGCAGCAGCAGGAAACGGCGTCCGTCGGGGCTGATGGGCGCGCGTAGGTCACCGACCGGCTCGCCGTCCAGCTGGGCGGTCCACCGGTCGCCGTCGGCGATCACCGTGACGTCGGGCATCGCGACAGGCTATGAGCACGCCGTGCCGCCGGGCCAACGACTTTGACTGTGACGCCCGGTCCCTCGACCATGATCACCAGCCACCGAACGACCCGAACGCCGAACACGGTGTGTCGAAACGCCGGACACGCGCTACTGAAACGCCGGACACGCGCTACCCAGACGCCGGACACGCGCTACTGAGATGGCGGACACGCGATGTGTGTGGGTACGGACCGCGCTGTTGGGGCGACGGACTCGCGCGGGCGGCGGGTCAGGTGGGGAGGGTGGAGGCGTGGTCGGGGATGTAGGTCTGCGCCTCGCGCGGCGTGCGCTGGTAGCCCTCCGACGGCGGCCGGTTCGGCAACGTGAGGGACGGCCGCGGCACCTCGTGGTACGGGATCGAGGACAGCAGGTGCGCGATCATGTTGATCCGCGCCCGCTTCTTGTCCTCGCTCTCGACCACGTACCAGGGTGCCTCTGGGATGTCGGTGTGCACGAACATCGCGTCCTTGGCCCGCGAGTAGTCCTCCCACCGGGTGAGGGACTCCAGGTCCATGGGGGAGAGCTTCCACTGGCGCATCGGGTCGTTGAGGCGTGACTCGAACCGCTTCTGCTGCTCGGCGTCGCTCACCGAGAACCAGTACTTGCGCAGCTCGACGCCGTCCTCGATCAGCAGCCGCTCGAAGATCGGGCACTGGTGCAGGAACCTGCGGTACTCCTCGTCGGTGCAGAAGCCCATGACATGCTCGACCCCGGCGCGGTTGTACCAGGAGCGGTCGAGCAGCACGATCTCACCGGCCGCCGGCAGTTGCTCGACATAGCGTTGGAAGTACCACTGCCCGCGCTCGCGTTCGGTGGGCGCCGGCAGCGCGACGATGCGCGCGACCCGCGGGTTGAGGTACTGGGTGATGCGCTTGATCACCCCGCCCTTGCCGGCGGCGTCACGCCCCTCGAAGACGATCACCAGCCGGACGCCCTCGGCGCGCACCCACTCCTGCATGGTGACCAGTTCCCCCTGCAGGCGCAGCAGCTCCGCATCGTACCGCTTGCGCGGCAGCTTCCCCGTCATCCCGTGATCGTCGCACCACGGCGGCCGTCCGGCCCGGTGAGCCGGTGTGGCACCGTAGTAGGGGTGCGGATTCTGGTGGTCGAGGACGAACAGCCGCTGGCCGACGCGATCGCGCGTGGTCTGCGTCGTGAGGGCATGGCGGTCGACGTGGCGTACGACGGCGACGCGGGGCACGAGAAGGCCGCGTACACCCGGTACGACGTGGTGGTGCTCGACCGTGACCTGCCGGGCATGCCGGGTGACGAGCTGTGCCGGGAGATCGTCGCGGCCGGCGCCGTCACCAGGGTGATCATGCTGACGGCCAGCGGCACCGTCGCCGACCGGGTGTCCGGGTTGTCCATGGGCGCCGACGACTACCTGGCGAAGCCGTTCGCGTTCCCCGAACTGGTGGCCAGGGTCCGCGCGCTGGGTCGTCGCTCCACCCCGGCGACCCCGCCGGTGCTCACGGCGGCCGACGTCACCCTCGACCCGGCGAAGCGCACGGTCACCCGCGGCGGGCGGCTGGTGGAGCTGACCCGCAAGGAGTTCGGCGTGCTCGAGGTGCTGATGAGCGCCGCCGGCGCGGTCGTCAGCAGCGAGGACCTGCTGGAGCGGGTGTGGGACGAGAACGCCGACCCGTTCACCACGACGGTCCGGGTGACGGTCATGACCCTGCGCAAGAAGCTCGGCGACCCCGGCGTCATCGAGACGGTGGTCGGCTCCGGCTATCGGGTGTCGGCCGCCGACCCGGAGGCGGACCGTGCCGACGAACACCTCGATGCGGGCTGACGGACACGTTCCGGCGCGCCGCGGCCCCGGGCTGCGGCTGCGGCTGACCCTGCTGGCCACCGGGCTGGTGGCCGCGGTCAGCGGGCTGCTGCTGTGGCTCGGCTGGCTGCTGGCCGGCGCCGTGGTGTCGGCGGTGCCGCGGCTGCCGGCCGGGACCACGGTGCGGGTGCGTGGCGTCGACGTGGACGCCGCCCAGCTCGGCGACGTGCTCAGGGACGCGGCCAGGGCCGACGTGCTCCGCGCAGGATCGATCGCGTTCCTGCTGGTGGTGGCGGTCGCCGCGGTGGTGTCGTGGGTGCTCACCGGGCAGGTGCTGCGGCCGTTGCACGAGGTGACCGCGACCGCGCGGCGGCTGTCCGCCGAGTCGCTGGGGGAGCGGCTGCGGCTGACCGGGCCGCGCGACGAGGTGGCCGAGCTCGCCGACACGTTCGACGCCATGCTGGCGCGGCTGCAGGCGGCGTTCGAGTCGCAGCGGCGGTTCGTGGCCAACGCCAGCCACGAGCTGCGCACCCCGCTGGCGGTGATGCGGACCGAGGTCGATGTCACGCTGGCCGACCCGGACGCCGACGTGGCGGAGCTGCGCCGCATGGCCGACGTGGTGCGCCACGCCACCCAGCGGGCCGATGACCTGGTGGAGGGGCTGCTCACCCTGGCCCACACCGAGGCGGCCGGGATCACCGTCCGCCAGCCGGCCGACCTGACGCTGGCCGCGAAGACCGCGGTGGCCACGGTCAGCCAGGAGGCCGCCGCCCGGTCGGTGCGCATCGACGTGGAGCGCCGGGGCGGCGGCCCGGCCACCGTGCTCGGCGATCCGGCGCTGCTCGACCGCGTGGCCGGCAACCTGCTGGAGAACGCGGTGCGGCACAACGTCGACGGTGGGTGGGTCACGGTGCGCACCGACGGCGGGCCGGGGGGCAGCTCGCTGTGGGTCAGCGGCAGCGGCGCGGTGGTGGCGCCGGAGCGGGTCGCCGAGCTGTTCGAGCCGTTCCGCCGTGGGGTGCCGGACCGCACCGGCGGTGGCGCGGGCCTCGGGCTGTCGATCGTGCGTGCCGTCGTGCTCGCCCACGGCGGCACGGTGCGCGCCGAGCCGGTGGCGGGCGGCGGCCTGTCCGTCCTGGTGTGGCTGCCACCACCGGCCCAGTAGCGGCCCCGGACGGACGAGCTCAGCGAATGGCGATGAGCGATTTCGGAAAACCGAGTGCGCGTTCCCGCACGATCGCCGATCCGGGGAAGTAGCTCCTCATCTCAGTGATTCCTACCAGCTCGGTCCACAGTACGGATTCACGAGCCTGTTCGTAGCTTTCCGGCCGGGTGTGCACGAGCGGCCAGCGTCGGGCTATGGCCACCCTGGCCTTCGTCGGAAGGAACTGCATTCCGGGGAACAGCCAGTGTGGTTCCACCGGGAAGTACCGATAGGGCGTCTGCACCCAGTGGTGCGGGGCCAGCCGCCTGATCTCGGCTGCGAGGTCGTTGCGGCGGGCGTGCCCGCCGACGTGCTCGATCAGCGAGTTGGAGAACACCAGGTCGAACCGGGGCTCCACGCCCGCGCTGACCAGCGCTTCCCTCGCCGCGCACGCGTCGCCGGTGAGCGGGGTGATCCACTCCTGGTCCGTCTCGCCCGGCTCGACCAGATTCAGGACGGTGACGTGCCGTGGGCGAACCGGGGCGAGCCGCCACGCGTCGACCGTTCCCCCGAGGTCGAGAACCCGCAGGTTGGCGATCGTCGGAAACACGTCACGAAACACGTCCCACCGGCGCATGCGGGCTTTTCCGCCCAACGAGTTCGGCGAATCGACGAGAATGTGACGAATGCGGTCCCTCACCAGTCCCCCCGGCAACGTCGGACAAATGCCAGGGACCGGATACTAGCGGCGAGTGCGCGGTTATGGGCGATCGTGCCGAACAATCAACCGGTCGGCCGATAGTGCGGGGTTTGAGGATCGGCTGTGTCGCGGGTCGGGGGGCGGACGTCCGCGACACAGCCGATCGGTCCGGGGGGTGGGCTACCGCGGCCGTGGGACGGACGCGGCGCCGAGTTGTGCTCGGCAGATCTGTCGCTGCAGCCGGGCGTCCGGATCGTCGGACACGGCCAGCACGGCGTCGTACGCGGCGATCGCCTCGACGAGACGCCCTGACGCCTGGAGGGCGGCGGCCCGGTTGAAGGCCATTGTGGGGTCACCGGACAACTGTGCGGCCCGGTCGAGGTCGCTCAGCGCGGCGGCCAACTCTCCGGTCTCGAAGTGCAGCGCTCCGCGCAGCGCCCAGGCGTCGGCGAGCGCCGGGGCCAGGGCGATGGCCGTCGAGTACGCCTCGTCGGCCGCCGACAGCTGGCCACGCTCGGCGAACAGCTGGCCGCGCAGGCACAGCAGGTGCGGGTTGGTCGGGTCGTTGTCCAGCCCGGTGTCGACGTCCACCTCGGCCTCGTCGTGGCTGCCGAGCTGGATCAGCAGGCCCGCCCGGTTCGTCCTGGCCTCGAGGTGGTCGGGTTCGAGCTGCAGGACGTAGTCGAAGTCGGCGAGGGCACCCTCGGCGTCGCCCAGCTCGGCCAGGGTGTCGCCGCGCTCGTAGTGGGCCTCCGGCCACGGCGGGGACAGGTCGATCGCCCGCTGGTAGTCGTCGAGCGCCTCGTGGCGGCGGCCGAGGCGACGCAGCAGCCGGCCGCGGTCGTAGTGGTGCTCCGGGCGTCCGGGGTCGAGGCCGATGACCTCGTCGCAGTCGGCGAGGGCGTCCTCCAGCCGGCCGAACCTGGCGTACACCCTGGCCCGGTGCTGCAGCAGCGCGCACCGGTCCATCGGCCGTCGCACCTCGGCGAGACCCGCGTTCAGCAGGCGGAGCGCCCCTGTCAGGTTGCCCTCGTGCACCTCGACCAGGGCCATGCCGTCGTTGAAGGCACCCGGCTCCATGGGCAGCACGCCGGCGAACGCGACGGCCTGATTGAGCCACACCCTGGCGGCGACGCAGTTCCGGCGCTGCGACCCGTGGTGGAACGTGTAGAGCATCGCCGTCTGGTAGGCGGCCTGCAGGTGCACGGTGGCGTCCTGGCTGAGCGTCCTGGCCTCGTCGTAGAGTGACTCGGCCTCCTCGGTGCGGCCCAGCGCGGTGAGGGCGGTGGCCAGGCTCGACGTGGTGGTCCACCACCGGCCGGTCCGGTCCATCGGGTCGAGCACGGCCCGCAGGCGCCCCCCGAACTCGACGGCCGCGTGGTAGAAGCCCAGGTCGACGCAGTGCTCCAGGGCCTCGGCCATGGCCGGCACCCCGGCGCCGACCGGGTCGCTCCCGCGTTCGAGGTGGTGGGCGACGGCGCCCAGCCGCAGCGACCGCTCGCCCCGCGTGGCCAGCTCGGCGGCCCGGTGGTCGTGCAGCTGCGCCCGCCGCGCCGGCGGCAGCGCCAGGTAGGCGGAGTAGGCGCGTGGGTGGTCGTCGGTGCAGTCGCTGTCCACGTACGCGGTGGCCGCATCGGTGAGGTCGCTCCACAGCGGGGTGTCGCCGGGCAGCACGTCGATCCGCTCCGCGTGACGCTCCAGCGCGGCGGCGAGGCCGTCCGACGGACCCGTCAGCGGCGCCGTCGAAGTGCACACCACGAGGGTGACGAGCCGCGGGTCGAGCCGCCGCAGCAGCACGGCGAGGAGCTCACGGTCGGTGGCGTCGGCCTCGTGGGCGTTCTCCACCACCAGGGTCACCGGGTTGCCGGGCTCCGCGCGGCGCAGTTCGACGAGGAAGTCCGTGATGCCGTGCGCGATGCGCAGGGTGCGGGCCGCCGGGTGCAGCCGGGAACGGTCCTTCGGCGCGGTGAGCGGGCCACCCGCGGCACGGCTCGGAATCCGGTCGTGCAGCTCGGGCGCCGCGCTGAGGATCTCGATGTGGTGCCGGGCGACGAGGGTCGGGCGTCGTCGCGCGGCGACCGGGACGAGGGTGCGCAGCAGGCTGCCGGCTGCGGTGTACGGGCCGCGCAGCCGACGGTGGGCGTCGACCGCCGCCAGCAACGGCGGCAGGTCGAGTCCCGCGATCAGCCGCTGGCGGTCGTTGCGGTATCGGCCGCGAATCCAGTACGGACGCGTGCCCATGCGCAGTGTCCCTTCTGCCCGGTCCCCAGGTAGTCAAGCCCGAACGCCCGTACTCCACATGGGGGACGAACACCCACATTTCTTCCGGTGAGCAGAAAGCTGGTGCCGGAGCACCTGTTTCCGCTCACGAACATGGGGGCCCCGCCCCCATGTCGCCGCCGCGGCCGGATGGCAGAGTGATCACGTGACACAGCCAGCTTCGCTGCCGCCCGCGTGGTGGGCCGGTGGCGTGAACCTGCGCGAGCGGCTGCCCGGCCGTCCGGGCCAGCCGGAGGCGAGTGAGCGCGCCATGGCGCGGGTGCGGGACTGGCGGTCCACCCACGGGGCGTGGTCCAACGGTGGGTTCGTGCGCCGCCTCGCCGAGGACGAGCTCGACGAGGCGGGGCTGGCCGGCGTGCTGGGGGAGCCACCGCTGCTCCTGGCCGCGCGGGTGGCCGAGCCGTCGTGGGCGGGCTACATCGAGCGCGCGATGACCCCGGGCGGCCCCGCAGCGGCATCGGGCCGTCGGCCGGGGGACACCTGGCAGACCGCGCTGGTGTCGGGGCTGCGGCCGCTGCTGGACGCGGTCCGCGCGCAGCTGACGGAGCCCACCGCCAAGACGGAGCTCACCGCCGACCCGGAGCCCGCCGCCAAGACGGAGCCCACCGCCGACCCGGCGCTCGTCGACCCGTCCTCGGCCGACAGCATGATCGAGCAGCTCGGCGCCCGGCTCGCGCGGCTGGCGGTGCGCACCCTGGTGCTGGAGCTGAACCGGGCGCGGACGCAGCACCGGCTGGCCGGCGAGACCCCGGCCGAGCGGTTCGCCGACTTCGTCGACCAGCTCGGCAGCGGTCGCGAGCTGAGCGGGGTGTTCGGCCAGTACCCGGTGCTCGCCAGGGTGTTGGGCCAGGCCTGCCAGTACGCGGTGACGGCGCACCGCGAGCTGGTCGACCGGTTCGTCGCCGACCGCGCCGACCTCGTGGCCGCGCTGCTGGACGGCCGTGACCCCGGCGCGCTGGTCGGCATCACCACCGGCGGCGACTCGCACCAGCGCGGCCGGTCGGTCGCGACCCTGCACTTCGCCGACGGCCGCAAGGTGGTCCACAAGCCACGGCCGCTCGACCTCCACCAGCACTTCAACGAGCTCCTGGCGTGGCTCAACCGCACCGCCCCCACGCTCGGCCTGCGCGGCGTGACGCTGCTGAGCCGCGACGGCTACGGGTGGCTGGAGTTCGTCGAGTACCGGCCGTGCGCCGACCAGGACGAGGTCCAGCGCTTCTACCACCGGCAGGGCGCGCTGCTGGCGCTGCTGTACGTGCTGGACGGCACGGACATGCACTACGAGAACCTCATCGCGTGCGGCGACCAGCCGGTGTTCGTCGACGTCGAGACGCTGTTCCACCCGACGCTGCCAGAGGAGTCCTCGGTCGGCCCCGACCCGGCAGGGCAGGCCCTCGTGGCGTCGGTGCACCGCACCGCCCTGCTGCCGATGTTGCTCGTCGGCGACCAGGGCGTGGTGGACCTGTCCGGCCTCGGCGGTGACCGGGACGCGGTCGCGCCCAACGCGGGTGTCGACTTCGCCGACCCCGGCACCGACACCATGCGGCTGGTCCGTCGTCCGGTGCGGATGACCGGCGGCCACAACCGGCCGCGGATCGGCGACGACGAGGTGGAGCCGGCCCAGTACCTGTCCGCGCTGCTGGCGGGGTTCGGCACGGCGTACGACGCGGTGGCCGCGCACCGCGACGACCTGATCGGCCCCGGCGGGCTCCTGCCGCGCTGCGCTGACGACGAGATCCGCCTCATCGCCCGCCCCACCCAGCTGTACGCGTCCCTGCTCGACGAGTCGACCCACCCCGACGCGCTGCGCGACGCGCTCGACCGCGACCGGCTGTTCGACCTGCTGTGGACGGACTCGCTGGACAGCACCACCCGGCGGCGGCTGGTGCCGCACGAGCTGACCGACCTGTGGGCCGGCGACATCCCGCTGTTCACCACCCGCCCCGGCTCCCGCGACGTATGGGCGGCCGACGGGACGCGGCTGCCGGACCTGCTGGAGTCGCCGAGCATCGACGCCGCGACGGCCAAGATCGCGGCGCTCGGCGAGATCGACCGACACGCCCAGGAGTGGCTGATCACCGCGGCGCTGGCCACCAGGGGCGCCACCGCGGGCCACCGCGGCGGCGAGCCCGCCCGCGGCCAGCTCACCGCGGTCGTTCCCGACCCGCAGAAGCTCCTCGCCGCGGCCTGCGGCATCGCCGACGAGCTGGTGGCCACCGCGCTGTCCGGCGACGGCCGGGTGAACTGGCTCGGGCTGGAACTCGTCGACGAGGTGCACTGGGCCGTGCTCCCGCTGGGCGCGGGGCTGTCCAGCGGATACACCGGCACGGCGCTGTTCCTCGCCCAGCTCGCGAGCCTCACCGGGGCGTCGCGCTACTCAGACCTGGCGATGGAGGCGCTGCGGCCGGTGCCGCTGCTGCTCGACTCGCTGGCGGGCGACCCGGAGACCGCGGCCGCCGTCGGCTGCGGCTTCCACGGCATGGGTGGCATCTGCTACGCCCTCACCAGGCTGGCGTCGCTGTTCGGCGGCGACGCCCAGCTGCTCGGGTGGCTCGACACCGCGGTCGCGCTCACGGCCCGCATCGGCGACGCCGCGGTGGCGACCGTCGCGGAGGGCGAGGCCGGTGGGCTCGCCGCCATGCTCGCGGTGCACGCGGAGACCGGATCCCACCCGGCCCGGCAGCTGGCGGTGCGGTACGCGGACCGGCTCGTCGAGCTGGTCGACGGCCACCGATTGGGCCACGAGGCCGGGTTCGCCCGCGGTCCGGCCGGCATCGGGTGGGCGTTGCTGCGGGCCGCCGACGAGCTCGACGGCCGCTACCGCGCGGCCGGCGTCACCGCGCTGGCCCTGGACCCGCGCCCGGTGGTCGCCGGGGAGCCGGACTTCGGATGGTGCGGCGGCCTCGCCGGGACCGTGGGCGCCGCGGCCGTCCTGGGCGCCGGATCGCTCGACCGGCAGATCGACGCGCTCGCGGTCCGGCCGCCGCTGCGCGACCTCAGCCTGTGCCACGGGGAGCTCGGCGCGATCGAGCCGCTCGTCGCCATGGGCCGCGTGGGGCACGCCGCCGCGGCCGACGCGGCCCGCCGCCGGGCCGGTCTGCTGCTGGGTGCGGTGGAGCAACGGGGTGCCGAATGTGGCACCCCGGGTGGCGTGACGACGCCGGGGTTGTTGACCGGACTGGCCGGCATCGGCTATGGACTGCTCAGGTTGGGCTTCGACTCCGTTCCTTCGGTGTTGCAGCTCGAACCGCTCCCGCGAGCAGAAAGAGGACACCGATGATCAGCGACACCGCCATCGCCCCCGAGGACCGCGCCGGATCCGACACCGATGACCCGATCGGCCCGGTGACCCTGCCCGGCAGGGTCCGCCACACCGCGAGGGCCATGGCCCTCGCCGGGTTCATGCTCGGCGTCGGTCTTGTCGGCGCCGGTGTCATCGCCCCGCCCATCACCACCATCAGCTCAGCGATCTACTGACGCCCCAGGGCTGACGCCCCAGGGCTGACGCCCCAGGGCTGACGCCAGGACCGACCGTCAGGGCCGACCGGCGACACGACGGGCGGCCCGGACGGGCAACAGGACGGAGCCGCGCCGACGGGCGCGGATAGAGTTGTGGGTCATGCAGACCCGGGCTCCGGTCGTCGTCGGACGCGACCGTGAGTTGGAGCTCCTGCACCGGTCGATCGGTGGCGCGCGGGCCGGGCGGGGAGGCACCGTCTTCCTCGTCGGCGAGCCGGGAATCGGCAAGTCGAGGCTCGCCGCCACCGCGACCGGAGCCGCGTTCGACGCCGGGCTCCATGCGCTGCGCGGACGCGGCAGCGTGATCGGCCCGATGGTGCCGTACCGGCCGCTGACCGAGGCCCTGCTGTCGTTGTCGCGCAACGGAGAGCTGCCCGACCTCGACCGGCTCGGCGGGTACCGGCCGGTGCTCGGCGGGCTCATTCCGGAGTGGGGTCCGGCCCCGATGACGGCGCCGACCGGCTCGGTGGTGGTGCTCGCCGAGGCGGTGCTGCGGCTGCTGGCGATCGTCGGCGACGGACGCGGCTGCCTGCTGGTGCTCGAGGACCTCCAGGACGCCGACGCCGAGACGCTGGGCGTGCTGGAGTACCTGGTGGACAACGTGTCCGCGCAGCCGGTGCTGCTGGTGGCGACGATCCGGTCCGAGCCGTGCGCGGCGACCGAGCTGGCCAGGTCGGCGAGCCGCCGCCGGGCCGGCGAGCTGCTGGAGCTGACCGGGCTGAGCCACGACCAGGTGGCCGAGCTGGCCGCGTCGTGCCTCGAGGTGGCGCCCGACGCCCTCCCGGCGGGCACCGCCGAGCGGCTGTGGGCCGACAGCGCGGGCAACCCCTTCGTCGTCGAGGAACTGCTGCACGGCATGGTCGCCGGCGGGCTTCTGGTGACCGACGGTCTGCGGTGGCGGGTGGTGGGTGACCTCCGCACCGAGGTGCCCGCCGCGGTGGTGCGCAGCATCACCAGCCGCACCGACCGGTTGGGCGAGCAGGCGAGGACCCTGCTGTCGATCGCGGCGGTGCTCGGCCGACGGTTCTCGCTGGCCGTCCTGCGCGAGGCCACCGGCGCCGACGACCGGACGATCCTCGCGAACCTGCGGGCCGGTGTCGCCGCGCAGCTGGTGACCCCCGACGAGCCCGCGCCCGACTGGTACGCGTTCCGACACCCGCTTACCGCGGAGGCGCTGCTGGCCGCGCTGAACCCCGGCCAGCGCGGCGCGCTGTCGAGCCGGGCCGCCGACGCTGTCGAGTCGCTCTACCCCGACCTGCCCGGCGACTGGTGCCAGCTCGTCGCGTCGCTGCGGCTGGCGGCGGCCGACCAGGCCCGTGCCGGTGAGCTGTTCGCCGAGGCCGGGCGCCGCGCTCTCGACGGCGGGGCGGCGCTGTCCGCGGTGGCCCTGCTCGACCGGGCGCACCAGCTCCTGACGGCCGCGCCGGACGTCGAACGGCGCGCCGACACCCTGGAGCGGCTGCTGCTGGCCCTCGGGGAGACGAGCCAGTTCGACCGTGCCTTCCAGCTCACGGACGCGATCACCGGGCTGGGGGAGCAGGGACTCGCCGCGCCACGGGGGGCGATCCTGCACGCCCGGCTGGCCCGCGTCGCCTACCTCGCCGGCCGCTGGGCCGACGGCATGGTGCACATCGAGGCTGCGCGGTCGCTGCTCGGCCCGGACGCCGCCGACGAGCACGTCGCCACCGTCGACTCGATCGCCGCGTACCTCGCGCTCAGCCGACCGGGCCCCGACCGGCTGCGGGCCGCCACCACGCTCGCCGGCCGGGCGGTGGCCGCCGCGGAGCGGGTGCCGCTGCCGCTGGTCGCCTGCGACGCGTTGCAGCTGCTGGGGGTGATCGCCAGGGAGCACGACCTCGCCGAGTCGAACACCTACTTCGACCGGTCGCGGGTGCTGACCGAGCGGTACCACCTGCCGATCAAGCGGGTGTACGCCCTGGTGCTGCTGGCCGGCACGAAGTGCCTCGTCGACGGCGGGGTGGAGGGGCTGGAGCGCGCCGGCGCCGAGGCGTCGCGGCTCGGCGCGATCACCCTGGTCCATGAGGTGGACGGCATCCTCGCCCTGCAGGCCGTGCTCCGCGGCGAGTACGAGCGGGCCGCCGACATGATCGACGAGTGCGTGGTGGCCACTACCCGGCTGCGCTTCGACCGGCTCACCAGGTACGTGCTGATCACCCGCGCCACCCTCGCCGCGCACCGTGGCGACCGGGCCGGGATGGACGCCGCGCTGGCCGACTTCCACGGCAGGGGTGGCGGCGAGTCCCCCGACCTGCCGCTGGCGTACGGGCTGGCCAGGGCGTTCTGCGCGCTGCTGGAGGAGGACCGCGAGGCCGCCGGCCGCGAGCTGGCCCAGGTGCTCGACCACGAGGACCGGAGCCCGACCACGTTCCACCTCGCGGGTCGCAACGGGCTGCACCTGCTGCTGGGCGCACTCGACGGCACGCAGGGGTGGCCGCGCCACCACGCGGTCGCGGCGGTGCCGGCCAGCGGGATGCGGTGGAACCGGCACTTCGTCGCGCTCGCCGAGGCGGTCCTGCTCGGCCGCGCCGGCCGCGGTCAGGACGCCGAGCGGGCCATGGTCGCGGCCGCCGAGGCCGGCGCGCTGTTCCCGATGGCCGCGCACCTGGGTCTGCGGCTGGTCGCCGACGCGGCGTACGACGACGGCTGGGGCCGGCCCGTCGAGTGGCTGCGGGCGGCCGAGGCGCACTTCCACGAGGCCGGGGTGCCGGCCGTGGCCAGCGCCTGCCGGGCGTCGCTGCGCAGGATCGGCGCGTCCGTGCCGCAGCGGCGCAGCGGCGCCGACCGGCTGCCGGCCCCGCTGCGGTCGCTGGGCGTGACCGTCCGGGAGTTCGAGGTGTTCCAGCTGATCGCGGACCGGCTGGGCAACAAGGCGATCGGCGCCCGGCTGCACATCTCGCCGCGGACCGTGGAGAAGCACGTGGCCAGCCTGCTCACCAAGACGAGCCAGCCCGACCGCGAGTCGCTCAGCATGTTCGCCCGCACCGCCCTGCCATAACCCGCCACCCGTGGTCCGCTACCGGGTGAATGGCACATTTGGCCGGTAGAACCGACCAAATGTGCCATTCACCCACAAAGGGCGGCTCAGCCGTCGGAGGCGGTGAGGGCCTTGGCAAGCGGGTCGGCGGCGAGGTCCGCCTGCCACCGGCGGGCGCCACCGGCGCGCAGGGCGTCGGCCACCGCGGCCGGCGTCACGTCGTCGGGTGGCTGCCAGCACAGCCGGCGCACCAGATCGGGCTGCAGGAGGTTCTCCAGCGGCAGCCGGTTGCGCTCGGCGAGCTCGGCGAGGGCGCCGCGGGCGGCGGCGAGCCGGGCGGCGGCAGCGGGGTCCTTGTCGGCCCACCGGCTCGGCGGCGGCGGCCCGTCGGCCATCGGGCTGACGTCGGGCAGGTCCTGCTTGGGCAGGGTCCGTGCCTTGGCCAGCGCGTCGGACCAGGTCTGGGCGAGGCGTCGTTGCGCGCGGCCGCGGAACACCGGCAGCTGCACCAGCTCGACCACGGTCGCCGGGTCGGAGACCGCGGCCTCGACGACGGCCGAGTCCGGCAGCACCCGGCCGGGGGCGATGTCGCGGCGCTCGGCGAGCTCGTCGCGGGCGTGCCACAGCTCGCGGACCGCGGCCAGCTGGCGGGGTCGGCGGATGCGGTGGATGCCGGAGGTCCGACGCCACGGCTCGGCCCGTGGGGCCGGCGGTGGGGCCAGCCGCACGGTCTCGAACTCCTCCTCGGCCCACTCGAGCTTGCCCTGCTCCGACAGCTCGGCGTGCAGGGCGTCGCGCAGGGGCAGCAGGAGTTCGACGTCGAGGGCGGCGTAGGTCAGCCAGTCGTGCGGCAGGGGACGCGAGGACCAGTCGGCGGCGCCGTGTCCCTTGCGCAGCTGGAAACCCAGGGTCCGCTCGACGATGGCCGCGAGGCCCACCCGCTCGAAACCGGCCAGCCTTCCGGCCAGCTCGGTGTCGAACAGTCGGGCAGGGGCCAGGCCGAGTTCGGCCAGGCACGGCAGGTCCTGCGATGCCGCGTGCAGGACCCACTCCGCGCCGTCGAGCGCGCTCGCCAGCTCGGCGAACGCGCTGTGTGGGATGCCGATCGGATCGATCAGCACGGTGCCGACCGGCTCGCGGCGCAGCTGGACGAGGTACGCGCGTTGCGAGTACCGGTAGCCAGACGCCCGTTCGGCGTCGACCGCCACCGGGCCGCTGCCGTCCGCCAGTTCGGCGGCGACAGCGGCCAGCCCCGCTGCGTCGATCACCACGGGTGGCAGGCCATCCGATGGTGCGAGCAGCGGTACCGGTTCGGTAGCGGACGAGTTCTCGGTCAGCAGTACGGGTTCCCCTCGTCGGCGCTGGACGTCATCGAGGGGCGTGGGGTCTCCGCTCAGCGGATGACCCCGGCCCGCATTGCCAGTGCCACCATCTGGGCCCGGTCTCCCGTGCCCAGCTTGCGTCCGATGCGTGACAGGTGACTCTTGACGGTCAGGGCGGAGAGGTTGAGGGCCTCGCCGATCTCCTTGTTCGACCGTCCGTCGGCCACCAGCTGCAGCACCTCGACCTCCCGCGCGGAGAGTTCCCGCGGGGTGTTGTCGGTGCCGGGCACTCGCGTGCCTGCCGCCAGCATCGGAGCTACATTGGGGTCCGCGTACACGCCGCCATCGAGCACACGACGAACGCCGTCGGTGACGATGGACGGGGAGGCAGACTTGAGCAGGTAGGCCTGTGCCCCGGCCTGGAACGCCGAACGGACCGCGAACGGGTCGTCCGACGATGCCAGCACGACGATGCGCGGCCAGCCGAGTGAGCGCAGCTCGCCCACCAGGTCCAGCCCGCTGCCGTCGGGCAGCCCGAGATCCAGGATGGCCAGGTCGCACGGACCGCTGGCCAGTGCCCTGGCCCGTGCCTCGGCCACGGTGGCGGCCTCGTGCACGGTGCCTGCTCCCATCTGCGACAGGCGCGTCGCGATGGCCTCGCGCAAGAGTGGATGGTCGTCCACTACGAGCACAGAGAAAAGTTCCTCCCGCGGGTGCGGGACCATGGGTGCCGGCATAGTGCCGGCGGGTGTGCGAACAGCCGTGCCAAGGCCAACGGCAGCCACGTCACTACCTCCCTGGAGTCGGTCGTGCCCCCCGACCTCACCGGGACCCCCAACCCGCTTGACCGCGCCGCCAAACTGACCGGGGGTGGTGTAGACGGGGGAAGCGTAGCCGCCCAAGCGGCTCAACGGGGCCATTCTGTCGGGGGATTTCCCGATCGAGTTGTCACGAACCGTTTTCACGTCGCTCGATAGCGTGAGCATGCCGTGAACCGCGTAACACCCTGTTGTGCTGACGCGACGTGTCAGGTTTGACACTCTGAGCGTTCGTCGCCCGCGTGACCGGAGTAACCGTGCTGGGCCGTTCGGCGTAGCGACTGCGGGCCGGGTGGCCGCGCTGGGTAACCGCCGATGATCATGAAAAGTCGCGACACGCCGATCGTCGCGACACGCCGTAGGTGGCCGAACGGTCGGTCGGTCAGCGGCCGAATCGGCTGACGCCGACGGGGGGCAGCCC
>Ga0190272_10000295_pt1 | contig 27994 bp, 29 predicted proteins | sample Popmic504T_FD_133746 | JGI IMG/M metagenome (GOLD analysis project Ga0190272, IMG submission 133746) | Populus adjacent soil microbial communities from riparian zone of Shoshone River, Wyoming, USA - 504 T | ecosystem: Environmental > Terrestrial > Soil > Riparian zone | place: USA: Wyoming...
CGGTGAACGCCAGCTGAATCCGTGACAGCTTCCCTCCCATTTCGCTGATCCACGATCGGCTCAGTATCTGTCTGTCCCCACACCCGTCCCCGTCCTTTTTGTTTTCGTAGCAGCCGCAGGAACCGTCCCACGCAGCCCAAAGCACGGCGGCGAAGGACCCCCCGATCGGGCTCGAGACCGCAGCTCCGGCAGGGGGTCCTTCGCCGCCACGCTTCCGGCTCCGTGGGTCCGTTCCTGCGGCTCAGGATGACAGCGTCTACTCCCCCAGCTTCCCCTTCAACTCCCGCAACTCCTGCGCGAGCGCCGCCACCTGCTCCTCCAGCCTTTGCACGCGCGCCGACAGCGGCTCGCCGCGCGGCTCCCCCGGCTCCGACGCGTACGAAGACGCCACCGGCGCCACCTCCTCCACGATCGCCCCGCCCACCGTGTGCGCCCAGCGTTCTTCCTTCTGTCCCGGGCGGCGCGGAAGCTGGCGTACGAGGGGCTCGCTGTGGGCGGCCATGTCGCGCAGGGTCTCCTCGACCTCGGACACGGTGTCGAACTGCTGCAGGCGGTCGCTGCGGCCGCGGAGCTCGCCCGCGGTCTGCGAGCCGCGCAGGAAGAGGAGCGTCAACAGCGCCTTCTCCTTCCGGTTGAGGTGCCAGACCGGGTCGAGGTTGTGGTCGAAGCGCGTGGCCCGTCCGCCGAGGACCTTCCAGACCAGCTTCTCGTCCTGCAGCCGGTCCAGCGCGCGCGTGAGGTCGCCCTCGGCCAGCTCCATGACCGGCTCGCGATTCGACTTCTGGTTCGCCGCCGCGGCCAGCGCGTTCAGCGTGAGCGGGTAGTACTCCGGCGTCGAGAGCTGCTTCTCCATCAGCGCGCCGAGGATGCGGACCTCGACGGGATCGAGCGTGCGCGGGACGCGCGGGCGATGCTTGCCTTCGGTGTCGAGCGTGGGGATGAACGTCATGGGGCTTTTAGTTTATCCCGAGCGATAGCGAGGGAACTCTTCGTGCGCCGGAGATCCCTCGCTGCGCTCGGGATCAACTTCGAAAACCGCCTCCCGCGCTTCGCGCGTGTCGCCGAAGTAGTTGTCCGCGCGCAGCGCCACCTTGCGTGAGAGGGCCATGAACGTGGTCATCTTCCCGCCGAAGACATTGATCACGTTGCCGTCGCGCAGCACGCGGAAGTCGCGGCCGATGGCGCTCGGGTTCGTGGCCCGGCCGACCAGCGGACGCACGCCGGCGAACGTCGAGCGCACGCCGTCGCGCGACAGCGGCTCGCGGAAGTAGCGGTTGTAGCGCTGGATCAGGTAGTCGATCTCCTCGTCCGTGGCCCGCACCTCGTCGAGCGGCTCCTTCTGCACGACCTCCGTTGTGCCGACGAGCGTCGTCTCCTTCCACGGCAGGACGAAGAACACGCGCCGGTCGGTGGTCGACTGCAGCAGCAGGCCGGTGTCGCTGACCCGCTCCCGCAGCACGAGGTGCGACCCGCGCACGAGCGACAGCACGTAGGGCGCACGGATGCCGTTCGCGCGCAGCAGCTCGTTCATCCACGGACCGGCGGCATTGACGATGAGGTCGAAGCTCGCCTCGTCGCCGTGCTCGGTGCGTACGATCCACTGCTCGCCGTCGCGACGCAGGGCGTCGACACGCGTCTGCTCGCGCACCGTGGCCCCGTCGCGAACCGCCGAGGCGACGACGCTGCGGACCAGGGCAAAGTCGTCGACCTGCGCGTCCCAGTACGAGAAACCGCCGCGCAGGCCTTCCTCGCGCAGTGGAGCGCGCTCGAGCATCTCGTGCACCGGCAGAGAGCGGTGGGTGGAAATATTTGCGTCCCGTGCAAGCCGGTCGTACATCATCAGGCCGAGCTTGATCGTGGCCCGCGAGCGCGGGCTGTCGGTGTAGATGGGCAGCATGATCTCCAGCGGCTGCACGAGATCGGGCGCGTGCTCGAGCAGCCAGGCCCGCTCCCGCAGCGATTCGCGCACCAGGGCGACATGCATCCGCTCGAGGTAGCGCAGCCCCCCGTGGATCATTTTCGTCGTCGCGGACGACGTTTGGGCTCCGCAGAGGCCCTTTTCGTACAGCACGACGTCGTAGCCGCGGCGGGCCAGCTCCCACGCCGACCCCGCGCCGTTGATCCCGCCGCCGATCACGGCGATTCGTTTTTCCGTCATCGTTTTTCGAGTGGCCAGCACGGAGGCTGCCAGCGTGATGCCGGTCACACCCTGCCGCGTCTGGCAGATCCTTCGCAATGGTCACTCAGCAGTATGACGGTTCCAGCCGCCCTCGAGTCGATGGACGTTGCGCCAGACGCAAGCTCCGACCTCGCCGTGATGCTCACCGGGGGCGGTGCACGGGCGGCGTATCAGGTCGGTTTGCTGAAGGGGATCGCCCGCCACTTCCCGCACCTGAAGTTCCAGGTGATCGTCGGCGTCTCGGCCGGCGCGATCAATGCCGCCTACCTCGCAGCGTATCGCGGCACGCTGACCGAGAAGGCCTCGCACCTGGCCGACATGTGGTGCGAGCTGAATTGCGAGTCGATCTACCAGTTCGACTGGAAGGTGATGATGCCGTTCCGCTCGGCCCTCGCCTCGATCTCGCCGAAGAAGCTCAGCTGGGCCCAGTCGCAGCCGCACGGCATCGTCGACACGACGCCGCTCAAGAACCTGCTCAGCCGCGTGCTGCACGTCGCGCCCGGCCTGCCCATCCCCGGAATCGAGGAGAACCTCCGCAGCGGCGACCTGAAGTCGCTGGCGCTGATGACCATCGACTACTCGACGGGCCAGTCGGTGCGCTGGGTGCAGGGGCGCAATTTCGACGTCTACGAGGGTCCGAACCACCGCGTGGCGCTGACGCGCTTCACGGTCGAGCACATTCTGGCCTCGGCCGCATTGCCGTTCGTGTTTCCCGCCGTGCGCATCGGCGGCCAGTGGCACGGCGACGGCGGTGTCCGCCTGGCCGCGCCGCTCTCCCCCGCCGTGCACCTCGGCGCGCGCCGCATCATCGCCATGTCCACCGGCTACCAGCGCACGCCCGACGAGGCCTCGACGCCCGTCGTCACCGGCTATCCGCCGGCCGCCCAGATCCTCGGCCAGCTCCTCAACGCCGTCTTCCTCGACGTCATCGACGAGGACGTGGCCCGCATGGAGCGCATGAACGAGCTGCTGCGCAAGATGGCGCCGCACGAGCGCGACGGCCTCAAGCCGATCGACCTCCTGGTGCTGCGCCCCTCCGTCGATCTCGGCAAGCTCTCGGGCCAGTACGAACGCTATCTCCCCCGCAAGCTGAAACTCCTCGTCCGCGCCCTCGGCACGAAGGAGACGGAGTCGCCCGACTTCATCTCCCTGCTCATGTTCGAGCCGCACTACACGAAGCGGATCATCGAGATCGGCGAAGCCGACGTGGAGCTGCGCCTCCCCGAGCTGCGCACCTTCCTCGGCCCGGAAGCGCGCATGGCCGCGGCGGGGTAGTTCATCTCATCTATAATCCCGCGTCACCGATGCCGCTTCTTCATCTCGAGCTCCTCGGAGACTTTCGTCTTCGCACCGAGTCGGGCTCTCTCGTCACCATCTCCGCACGCAAGTCGCAGGCGATGCTCGCCTACCTGGCCGTGAAGCCGGGGCAGCTCGTCTCGCGCGACAAGATGGCCGGCCTGCTCTGGAGCAGTACCGCGCCGGAACAGGCCCGCCAGAGCCTCCGCCAGACGCTCTCCACGATGCGCCGCGAGCTGGCGGCCGTATCGCCGCAGAAGATCCTCGTCGAGGAAGGCGACTTCCTCTCGCTCGACGCGTCGCTGGTCTACTGCGACGTGGTCGAGTTCGAGACGCTCGTCGCCACCGGGACGGCCGAGGCGCTCGATCCGGCCACGCGGCTGTACACGGGCGACTTCCTGGATGGCTTCCAGATCGACGAGGAGAAGTTCGACCAGTGGGTGCTGGCCGAGCGCGATCGCCTGCACCGCATGGCCCTCCGCGCGCACGCGCACCTGGCCGAGCAGCTGACGCGCAGCGGCTCGCTCGACGAGGCCGTCGCCATCGCCCAGCAGTCGCTGCGTCTCGACCCGCTGCAGGAGTCGATGCACCGCACGCTGATGCGCCTCTACCAGCAGAGCGGCGACCTGCTCAACGCGCTGCAGCAGTACGACAGTTGCGCGAAGCTGCTCCGCCGCGAGCTCGACGTGGAGCCGGACGCGGAGACGCGCGCGCTACAGCAGGAGATCGTGGAGCTGCGCAAGAAGCGCAACGCGCCGCAGCCCTCGGACCGCGACGCCCGCAAGACGGTGCTGGTGGTGGAGGACAACGTCCTCAATCGCGAGCTGGCCAACGCGGTGCTCAAGAGCGCCGGCTACAACGTGATCCTGGCCAAGGACGGCGCGGAAGCGCTGATGATCCTCGGCCGCGAGCAGATCGACCTGCTCCTCCTCGACGTGGACCTCCCCTTCATTGACGGGCACAAGGTGCTGGAGGCGCTCCGCGAGAAGGGCATCGAGGTGCCGACGATCTTCATCTCCGGCCTCCCCGGCGAGGAGCCCGAGGTCCGCGCCTTCGCCATCGGCGCCGCGGATTTCATCCGCAAGCCAGTCAAGAACTCGATCCTCCTGGCGCGCGTGAGCAAGGTGCTGCGGTAGCTGCTGGCGACCGGGAATGACGGGAGGCCTCCGGCGGGCCGGTACGACCGGCAGCGCTTGTTGTGCCCATGTCGTCGCGCAAACACGTGTTTCGTCGACAGGCGTGCATCCTGGCTAGGCCGACCAGCGCTGCCGGTCGCACCGGCCCGCCGGAGGCCCCTCGTCGTTCCCTGTTGCCCAGGCGCCGACTCAGTCGCACACGAGTGACGTCGGCGTCGCGGCGCATTTCGTTTTCGACGTTCCGTCGGCGGCGCGCACGTCGAACGTCCAGCCGGTCGCGGACGGCGTCGCGGCGATGAAGCCGAAGCCGTCGTCCTGCATGAAGCGCGTGACCGTGCGCGTGCCGGCCTGCTTGCCGGTGATGTCCGTCGTCGGCGGATCGAGCTGCGTGCCGCCATTGCCGACCAGCGCCAGCGGCGGACCGCCGTCGTTGAACGAGAGCAGTTCCAGCAGGTGCACGTGTCCGGTGAGCACCAGCGAGATCGGCTTCGTCGCCTCGCCGGCCTGGCTCCACGCCTGAAAGAGCGTCGGCGTGTCGATGTCCGTGTAGTCGGAGGCCCAGAACGGATGGTGGAGCATCAGCCACGCGCCGGGATTGAGCTTCGAGTAGAGCTTCAGCTGGCCGGCGATCATGCCGGCCTGCGTGGCGTCGTCTTCGTCGAGGGCGGAGGAGTCCATGACGATGACCTGCATCGCGCCGACGTTGGCCACGTACGGCGGCGTGAAGTCCGTGTTGGACTTGCACGTCTTCACGTTCTCCCAGAGATACGGCCGCGGCTCGAGGAAGCGGAACCACCCTTCCGCGGCGCGCGAGCACTCTTCGTGATTGCCGCGCGTCAGCACCCACGGCGCGTTGTGGAGGAGCGGCGCGGCAGGATGGAAGAAGTCGTCCTGCCAGCGCTTCCAGTCGTACGGGGCGGCCACGCACTTTGTTCCTTTGCAGTCCGCCTCGCGGTAATAGTAGTCGCCGACGTGCAGGACGACGTCCGGATCCCACTTGGCGATCGACTCGGCGATCTGCGCGAACGGCCACGCGTTCTGGCAGTCCTGCTGGAACGAGGGCGCCTTCTTGCGGCAGCCGGTGTCGCCGAGGAGGGCGACTTTGGTGGCGCGTCCGAGCTTGTGCACTGGGAGCCTGTGCTCGCCGATCCTCGCGGAGCGGACGCCGGCCGGCAGCGCGGCCTCGCAGGCGGTGACCTGGTAGCCCTTCGCGGGCAGGGCACGCGTGCGCATCACGGACGAGACGCCGTCGATGTCGATCGACGGACAGGCGCCGCCGCTCGTCACGATGGTCCGGGCGATCGGGCCCTCCGGACCGTATTCGATCCACGCGGGATCAGCGGCATGGAGCGCGGCCGGCAGCAGCGCCAGAGCGAGCAGGTATCGAATTTTCATAAGGATGAGTGAAAGGTAGCATATGGCTGCGCTTGCTGCGCCGCCGGACGCTCCATAGAGTGAGGCCACCATGCGCAGAGAAGAGAAGATCCTGATCGTCGAGGACAACGCCGAGTTTTGCCGCACGATCGAGGAGCAGTTCAACTGCGACTGCGCCACGGACGGCTGGGACGCCATCGAGAAACTGGAGACCTGCGACTACGCCGCCATCGTCATCGATGCCGACGTCCCCCACCACAGCGGCTACGGGGTTCTGGCCTATCTCCGCGAGGAGGTCGGCGAAGAGCTGCAGAACGTGATCTTCATGACCAGCAACGACCGCGACGCCGTCCGCCGCAACTTCGGCGCACACCTGACGGTGGTCGGCCGCGAGGACGCGGTGAGCGAGATCACTAGAGTTCTGGGGTAAGGACCGACGGGAGGCCTCCGGCGGGCCGGTACGACCGGCAGCGCTGCTTGGCCTAGCCTGAACGCACGCCTGTCGACGAAACACGTGTTAGCGCGACGACATGGGCACAATCAGCGCGCCGGTCGTACCCGCCGGAGGCCCCTCGTCGGTCTCTCACCCGTGACCGTAGCGCTCCCGTACCACCCGCAGGTGGTGCAGCTCGTGCCCGGCCATGTGGAACGCCAGGCCGCGGACGCTGGCCTCGTAGCCGTTCACGTTGCCGCGGCGCGTCCACTCCTCCGGCGTCAGTGACTCGAAGAGTGTGAGCGTCGACTCGCGCACAGAGGCGTACTCGCGCAGCAGACCGGCCAGCGGGCGCGATTCGAAATCGGTCGCGGCGACGTAGTCGTTCTCGTCGAACCCGGGGAGCGGGCGGGGATCGCGGCGGGCGACGCAGAGGGCGCGGTAGGCGAAGATGCGCTCATCGTCGATGAGATGGCCGAGGATCTCCTTGAGTGTCCACTTGCCCTCGGCGTAGCGGATGCCGCGGATCGCGTCCTCGCCGCGATCGAAGATCGCCAGCGTCTCGCGCGATGAGGCGCGGAGCGCTTCGACCGCGTCGTCGCCGGTGACGAAGGCGATGTCGTCGTACGCATACGGCGCGCACTCCGTCGGATCCGGCCTCCCCGACTTCATGCCACCGCCACCGCGAGCTTGCTCCATACATTCGCGATCGCGTTGGCACTGCGCTCCGCGTCCTCCTCGGACGTCGACCAGTTCGAGACCGAGATGCGCATGGCGGCCTTCTCCTGCCACGTCGTGCCGCCGAGCCAGCAGGTGCCTTCCTGTTGCACGCCGGCGATGACGCGGCGGGTGAGCTCGTCGTCGTCGCCGAAGCGGACCAGGACCTGATTCAGCTCCACATTGTTGAGGATCGTCACGCCGGGGATGGCGCGGAGGATGCCGGCCATCTGGCGCGCGCGGGCGCAGCAGCGGTTGACGAGATCCGCGACGCCCTGGCGCCCGAGGGAGCGGACGGCGGCGTAGACGGCCATGCCGCGGGCGCGGCGGGAGAACTCGGGGACCCAGTCGACGGCGTCGCGCTCGATGCCTTGGGTCTGGACGAGATAGGCGGCCGACGTCGTCATGGCGGCGCGGTGGTCTTCCGGATGGCGCACGATGGCCACGCCGCTGTCCTGCGGCACGTTGAGCCACTTGTGCGCGTCGGTGGCCCAGGAGTCGGCCAGCTCGATGCCGTCGGCGAGGTGCTGCAGCTCGCGGCTGGTGCGCGCCCAGAGGCCGAACGCTCCGTCGACGTGGAGCCAGGCGCCGTGCTCGCGGGCCAGTTCCGCGATCTCGCGCAGCGGGTCGATGGCGCCGGTGTTCACGTTGCCGGCCTGCGCGCAGATGATGGTCGGTCCGCTGAGGTTGTCGAGGAGGCGGCGGAGGCGGTCGGCGCGCATGCGGCCCTGCTCGTCCGTCTCGACGCGCAGCAGCGCGCGCGTGCCGAAGCCGAGGTAGCGCATGGAGACGTCGATGGTCACGTGCGACTCGGCGCTCGTGACGAGATTCACCCGCGGCGCGCCGTGCAGCCCGTCCTCTTCCACGTTCCAGCCGGCGCGGCGCAGGACGCCGTGGCGCGCGGCGGCGAGACCGGTGAAGTTGGCCATCTGGCAGCCGGTGACGAAGCCGACGCTCGACTGGCGCGGCAGGTCGAACAGCTCCAGCAGCCACTCCCGCGCCACTTCCTCGACCACGGAGATCACCGGCGACGTCGCGTAGATGCCGGGATTCTGGTCCCACGTGCCGACCAGCCAGTCCGCGGCCAGCGCCACCGGCAGCGTGCCGCCGATGACGAAGCCGAAATAGCGCGGGCCGGGACAGGCCACCGCGCCGCGTTCCCCCTGCGCCGCCAGGACGTCGAGGACGGCGCCGGGATCTTCTCCGCCGTCCGACAGCGGGACGTGCAGCGCGGCCAGCAATTCGTCGCGCGTGGCCCGCGCGCCGACGTGGCGGTCGGGCATCGACTGGAGGAAGGCGTCGGCGTGGCGGTGGGCGCGGTCCAGAAGACTCATGCTCGGCAACATAGTGTTACACTCCTTAGGCGTCAAGTATGACGATCACAGTATGACAATCTGGTCACCACGACTCCCCGACTCGGACACGCCCATCTACGGCCGGATCGCCGACGCCCTCGAGCGTGACGTGCGCTCGGGCATGCTGATTCCCGGCAGCCAGCTTCCCACGCATCGCGACCTGGCGCGCAACCTCGGCATCACGCCGGTGACGGTCACGCGCGCGTACGGCGAGGCGGCCAAGCGGGGGCTGGTCGAGTCGTCGACGGGACGGGGCACGTTCGTCCGCGCCTCGCGACGCGAGGCCGCGGCCATCGCCGAAGACATCGACCTGGCCACGAACAACGTCAACGTGCCGATCCCCGAGCCGTCTCCTGCGATGCTCCAGCGCGCCGGGACGATGCTCGTGCACGGGCTCTACGCGACCGGCGCCGGGACGGAGCGGCATCGCGCGGCGGGTGCGGCGTGGATGGGACGGAAAACGGACCCGTCGCGCGTCATCGTCACCGCCGGCACACAGCACGCGCTCTTCCTCGCTCTCGCGGCGACGACGAAGCCCGGCGACACGCTGCTCACCGAGTCGCTGACGTACCACGGAGCCAAGGCCGCGGCCGCGCTGCTCCACCTGCGCCTCGAGCCGCTGCCGCTCGATCGCTACGGCATCGTCCCCGACGCGCTCGAGCGCGCGGCCCGCGGCAACAAGTCCGCGAAGGTGCTGTATACGATTCCGACGCTGCACAATCCCACCGCGGTGATCATGCCGGAGAAGCGCCGCCGCGAGCTGGCCGCCCTGGCCGAGCGCCTCGGCCTGACGATCATCGAGGACGACGTTTCCGGCTTCCTGCTCGACAAAACACCGCCACCGATCGCCGCGTTCGCGCCCGACCGCACCATCTTCATCACCGGCCTCGGCAAGGCCATCGCCGCTGCGATGCGCATCGGCTACCTGGTCGCGCCCGACGCGCTGCTGCCGCGCGTGCAGAACGCGCTCGCGGCCAGCGTGCTGTTCTCGTCCCCCGTCGTCGCCGAGATGGCCTCGACGTGGATCGAGGACGGGACGGCCGCGAAGATCGTCGAGCAGAAACGGGCCGAGATCGCCCTGCGCGGACGCATCGCGCGGCGCATCCTCCCCGAGGCCAGCGGCGATCCGCGGGCGCTGCACCTCTGGCTCGAGCTCCCCCGCCGCTGGACGGCCGACGCCTTCGTCGAAGAGGCCCGCCGCCGCCGCGTGCGCATCGCCAGCGCGTCGACGTTCGCCGTCGGCCCCGACGTCCCCCGCGCGGTGCGCATCAGCATCGGCTCGCCGGCCTCGGTCGCCGAGATGGAGACGGCGCTGCACGTCATCGCCGGCATCGGCGAGGCCCGGCTGCAGGAGCCGGTGGTTTGAGGGTCGACTACGCGGAAGAACGCGTACGGAAGCTCAGCTCCACCCCCACCCCCGCCGGATCGCGCACGAAGATCTGAGTGATCCCCGCGCCGGGGACGGAGTCCTGCTCCCACGGAATGCCGGCGCTGCGCAAGCGCACGAGCAGCGGCTCGAGCTCGTCGCATTGCAGCGCGAAATGATCGAGGGCGCCCGCGCCAGTGGCCGTCTGCGCGTCGTCGATTCTGAGGTGGATCACCGCCACGTCGCCGGCGTACAGCCAGAAGCCGCGGCTCTGGAACGGCGGACGGAATCCGTCGATCAGTCCGATGACGGTGACGTAGAAGTCGCGAACCCGCTCGATCAGCTCCGCGGGGCCGGCGATGTTGACGTGCTCCAGTGCCAGGACGCTCATTCTTCCGCCATCTTCAGCAGTGCGTTGACCGTGTTCCAGTTGCGCGCCGTGGGGACGACGCCGAGCTTCTTCTCGGTCATGGAGTTGGCCAGCTTCGAGTCGTTGATGCCGGCCCCGTAATAGACGTACAGCTCGCGTTTGCCGATGTGGAGCTCCTCGCCGTTCACGAGCGACTGGAGAAAGGCCTTTGCGTCCTTCGACAGCGGTCCGTCGAGGAAGGTGACGAGGAGGGCGCTCGGGTTGCGCTCCGCACCGTCGGTGAACGGAGTGGCGTCGATGGCTTCCTTCAATTCGGCAGCAGTGCGCAGCACGACGCGCGTCTCGACGCCGGTGTGCTCGCGGATGGCATCCTCGATGCGCTTCGCGTTCGCGGCTCGGGCGCGGAAGACGACGTTGCCGCTGGCGAGATAGGTCCGGACGTTCTCCAGTCCGATCGCCTCGCACGCGGCCTTGAGGTCGCTCGACGGCAGCTTCTTGTTGCCGCCGACATTGACGCCGCGCAGGAAGGCGATGAATGAGGGCATCGCCCGCGAGAATACACCGGCGTCCCTATGGAGTGCGCGCGGCCTTAGCCGCCGCTTTCGTATTCGGGTGGCTGTCTGCCGTGCCGCACCCGAATACGAAAGCGGCGGCTAAGGCCGCACGCACTCCATAGAGGAGCGCCGATCTTGGAGCGCGTTGGCCAAACGTAGGGCGTGGCTTCAGCCCGCCTCTCCCGGGGGGTGGGCGGGCTAAAGCCACGCCCTACGTTTGCTCCATTACGATACCCACCATGATTCGCGTCTTGGACGAGCACGACCTCCCCGCCTACGCCGCACTTCGGCGTGAGTCGCTGCTCGAGTCCCCTCTTTCCTTCGGCGCCTCCCCGGAGACCGACGTCGCCGCCACGCAGCTCGGCGGCAACGTCATCGTCCTCGGCGCGTTCGTCGGTGACGAGCTGGCGGGCGCGGCGGGACTGATGCGAGGGCGGCACGCCAAGTCGGCGCACCTCATCAGCTTATGGGGGATGTACGTCTCCCCTTCCCATCGCGGAGCCGGCCTCGGCCGCGCGCTGCTGGAGGCCTGCATCGCCCACGCGCGTTCGCTCGGAGGGGTCGAGGCCATGCAGCTCGGCGTCACCGAGCCGGCCGACGCGGCGCGCAGGCTTTATGAGCGGGCGGGCTTCGTTACCTGGGGCGTCCAGCCGGATGCCTTGCGGCACGGTGGAATGGCCGTCGGTGAACATCACATGCTCCTGCGGCTGAAGCCGGAATCTTCTGAAAACACATCCGTTTAGGACAGCCGTGACGAATCGACAGACGCGCGAGATCCGTATCGGCAACGTGAAAATCGGCGGCGGCAACCCCATCGCCGTGCAGTCGATGACGGCGACGCGCACGCAGGACATCGCCGCCACCATCCGCCAGGTGGAGCTGCTCGAAGCGGCCGGCGCCGATGTGATCCGCATCGCCGTCGACAACCCGAAGGACGTCGTCGCGCTGGCCGAGATCCGCGCCGCCCGTCCGAACGCCAACCTCTCCATCGACCTGCAGGAAAACTACAGGCTCGCCGAGAAGGTCGCGCCGCTCGTCCAGAAGCTCCGTTACAACCCCGGCCACCTCTACCACATCGAGCGCGACAAGAAGGTGCAGGAGAAGGTGGCCTACCTCGTCGACGTCGCCCGCGCGCACAACTGCGCGATGCGCATCGGCGTCAACGCCGGCTCCGTCGATCCCGACAAGCTGGCCAAGTACGCCAAGGACGACTCGATCACGCCGATGCTGGAGTCCGCGCTCGAGCACTGCACGATGCTCGACGACCTCGGCTTCGACCAGTACTGCGTCTCGCTCAAGGACTCCGATCCGAACAAAGTCATCGACGGCAACATCCGCTTCGCCGAGGCGCGGCCGGACGTGCCGCTGCACCTCGGCGTGACCGAGGCGGGGATGCCGCCGGACGGCATCATCAAGACGCGCATCGCCTTCGAGCAGCTCATCACCCGCGGCATCGGCGACACGATCCGCGTCTCCCTCACCCTTCCCTTCGACAACAAGGGCGACGAGGTCACGGTGGGGCGGCAGATCCTCGACGACATCGCCGCGGGACGCTTCCGCTCCGTGCCCCGCTTCGAGCACAAGGGACTGAACATCATCAGCTGCCCGTCGTGCTCGCGCGTGGAGAACGAGGCCTTCATCGAGCTGGCCCAGAACGTGCGCGAGATGAGCCAGTATGCGAAGGAGTACGACATCACCATCGCCGTCATGGGCTGCCGCGTCAACGGCCCCGGCGAGACGGACGACGCGGACCTCGGCATGTGGTGCGCGCCGAGCTACGTGAACCTCAAGCGCGGCGAGGAATCCCTCGGCCATTACACGTACGATGAGATCCTGGGCCGGCTGCGCACGGAGCTGGATCGTCTGATCGAAGAGAAGCAGTTCGCAGGAGCGACCCGTTGAAGCGCGTTTACTACCTCATCCTCGCGGCCGTCATCATCATCCTCGACATCTGGACCAAGCAGCTCGTGCTGGCGCGCATCCGCCTGCACGAAGCCATCCCGGTCATCCCGGACTTTTTCCAGCTCGTACACGTGCGCAACACCGGCGCCGCGTTCGGCCTCGGCGCAAACGCGTCGTCGAAGTTCGTGCCGATCCTGCTCAACACCGGCGCCATCGCCGTGTTCTGCGTCGTGGTGGTTTACGCGCTGCGGACCGCGGTGACGGACCGCCTGCTGCAGACCGGCCTGCACCTCATCCTCGGCGGCGCGATCGGCAACCTGCTGGACCGCTTCCGCTTCGGCTACGTGGTCGACTTTCTCGACGTCTACATCGGCCGCCACCACTGGCCGGCCTTCAACGTCGCCGACTCCGCGATCTGCATCGGCATCGCCCTGCTCTTCCTCGACATGAGGAAGAAGCCCGAGCCCGAGGCGGCGGCCGAGACGGCGTAAGCAGAACGCTCTTAGAAGACCAACACTTGCGTATCGCTGGGACGCCGCCCAAATTCCTGTCATCCCGAGCGTGAGTCGAGGGACCTGGGTGGGCGGGCGGCACGATGCACGTGCCTGTAGCCGCCCACCCGCCCAGGTCCCTCGACTCACGCTCGGGATGACAGACGTAGCCACACGCTGCCGAGAAGTATCCACAGCGCGATCGGCACGACGGACGTGAGGGCGCCCGGTCCCACCACGAACTCGCCGAGATTGAAGCTGGCCCATTCGGACTCGAACGATCCCTTCGGGTGCAACGCGTGCGGAATCAGCTCGTCGACACCCTGGCGGTTGACCGAGACGTGCCCCGCGCGGAGCTCGGGCAGGTAGTACGTCCTCAGCGGCTGGCGGTTGCCGCCGTCCGGCATCGGGTTGACCGCCGTGGCTACGAACTGCATGTCCACCGAGACGACGAGCAGCGCGATCGTGATGCCGGTCAGCATGCGTCCGCGCAGATACGCAATCGGGATGGCCAGCAGCGGAATGACCTGCAGGATGTGACGCGGCCCGAACGACGCGCCGGCCTCCCAGCCGCTGAAGCTCGTCATCAGCACGACGAAGAGGACGAAAATCGCGGCGATCATCGCCAGCTCGCGCCGCATCACGCCACGGCGGATCATCATCACCGCACCGGCCAGTGCCATCAGCAGAACGGGCGACGAGAAGAAGAGGCCGCGATACTCCGACATCAGCAGTCCCCAGAGCGCGTCCGTCGTCGGATGCGCGCGAAAGAGTCCGAGGAACAGCCCCTCCTGCGCGAAGGTGTTCGCCGGCTGCAACGACGTCCGCCACGGCGCCCCAAAACAAGCTGTGTGATACCACGCCAGCAAAATGCCGAAAGGCAACCCACCCACGATGAAGCGGAAAACGTAGGGCGTGGCTTCAGCCCGCCCCTCCCGCGGGTGCGCGGGCCGAACCCACACCCCAATCGCCAGCACCGACGCCGCGAGGATGCACGGGTAGTAGCAGACGCCCGCGATCCCGGCACACACCCCGGCCAGCAGCGGACGCTCGTCCAGCCAGACGAACGCCAGCAGCAGAAACAGCGCCGCCGGGACGACGGAGAAGAACATCGTCGCGTACGGAAAGACGATCGTCCCGAAAGCCACCGTCAGCGCGAGCAGCAGCGCCGCGCGCGGCGGCGCATCCATCCGCATGCGCGCGTAGCGATAGAGCACCACCGGGATCAGCGCGCCCGGAATCGCGCAGAAGAGCAGCGTCAGCACATAGACGTTGAACGTCATCACCCGCCAGTCGTCGATCGAGTAGCCGAGGGCGCGCTCGAGGGCGGCCAGGCCGGCGTAGGGAATCGCGGCCAGGAACGGCAGGCCGGGCGGCTTGTTACTGTAGGCGTGCCACTCGCCGGAGATGGGGCTCCAGCCGATGTCGCCCGTGTTCACGCGATAGCCGTCGATATGCAGCGTCTGCCGCTCCGCCAGAGCGCGCGTCAAATCAAAGTGCGCGTTCTGATTCCACCCGCCGCCGTTGAAGAACCAGGCGTAGGCGACGAATGTGAGGAGGAACAATCCGGCCGCGATGCGGCGGTCCGAGGGCGCAGTGAGCAGGGCGCGGGGCACAGGAGATTCGGGGACGTGGGCTCCTGCGCCCTGCGCCCTCCCCCCTGCGCCCTCGATCACACCACGATCTCCTTCACCCCGCCGCTCACGTCAAGCGTCGGCTCGGTCATGGCCTGCACTTCCTCCGGCGTCACGCCCGGCGCGACCTCGACGAGCTTCAGCCCCTCGGGCGTCACGTCGAGGACGCAGTAGTCGGTGATGATGCGGTTCACGCAGGCCACGCCGGTCAGCGGCAGGTTGCAGTGGTTCAGGATCTTCTTCTCGCCCTTCTTCGTGACGTGCTCCATCGTCACGATGAGGCGCTTGGCGCCGGCGACGAGGTCCATCGCGCCGCCCATCCCCTTCACCATTGCCCCCGGCACCATCCAGTTGGCGATGTCGCCCGTGGCCGAGACCTGCATCGCGCCGAGGATGGAGAGGTTGATCTTGCCGCCGCGGATCATGCCGAACGAGTCAGCGCTGGAGAAGAACGACGCGCCGGGCAGCGTGGTCACGGTCTGCTTGCCGGCGTTGATCAAGTCCGGATCGACTTCCGCTTCGTGCGGGAACGGTCCCAGCCCGAGGATGCCGTTCTCGGACTGGAGGATGACTTCCATCCCCTCGGGGATGTGGTTCGCGACGAGGGTCGGCATGCCGATGCCGAGGTTGACGTAGTAGCCGTCGCGTAGCTCCTGCGCGGCGCGGCGGACGATCTGTTCGCGCGTCAGTGGCATGGCTTATCCCTTCCTCACCGTGCGCTGCTCGATGCGTTTCACGCGCGGCGCGACGACCACGCGGTGCACGAAGACGCCGGGCGTGTGGATGCAGTCCGGATCCAGCTCGCCCGGCTCCACGAGCTCCTCGACCTCGGCCACGCAGATCTTCCCCGCCGTCGCGGCCATCGGGTTGAAATTGCGCGCCGATTTGCGGAAGACCAGGTTGCCGAGGCGATCGCCCTTCCAGGCCGCGACGAGCGAGAAGTCGCCGACGATGCCGCGCTCCATGACGTACATGCGCCCGTCGAAGTCGCGCGTTTCCTTCCCCTCGGCCACGATGGTCCCGAAGCCCGCGGGGGTGTAGAAGGCGGGGATGCCCGCCCCGCCGGCGCGCATGCGCTCGGCCAGCGTCCCCTGCGGCACGAACTCCACTTCGAGCTCGCCGGCCAGGTACTGGCGCTCGAACTCCGCGTTCTCGCCGACGTACGAGGAGACCATCTTGCGGATCTGCTTCGTCTGCAGGAGAAGTCCCAGCCCCCAGTCGTCGACCCCGGCGTTGTTGGAGACGCACGTCAGGCCGGTGACCTTCCTGTCGACCAGGGCGTTGATGAGGTTTTCCGGGATGCCGCAGAGGCCGAAGCCGCCTACGACGAGCGTGGCGCCGTCGGAAACGTCCTGCACCGCCTCGGCCGCGGACGCGATGACTTTGTTGATCATAGATAGATCCCATCGCTCCCCTCGGGAGCGCCCGCGGAAGATATCAGACGGGAAGCGCAGGCGGGAGCCGCGCCGATTCTCATGGCTCAGAGCCAGTGAAATGACGCCGCCGGAACTCCAAAATACATTGCCGCTGCAACCGTTGGTTCCGCCGTGACTGGCGAGAGTCGCCTGCGAACGTCCTGTTCCGAGGACGTTTCGTGAACTCCGGATGTTCACGCGTGAACATCCGGAGTTCAAGAATGGTGAAAACGCTGGCACGCGATCACCCCGCCACTCCACGCGAGCGATTCCAGATGCCACAATCAGGTGTTATTACGTCACCCGTGGGATGGCTCGGCCCGCGATCAGATCAAAACGCACCAATCGCGGAGCCCGCACCTCACGCGTGTCATCACTGGATGACACCCCGTGAACTCCTGATGTTCACGCGTGAACATCAGATGTCTACGCGTGGACATCGGATGTCCACGCGTGGAGCCCGGATGTCCATGCGTGAACCCCGGATGTCTACGCGTGAACTCCGGGATGTCCACGCGTGAACTCCGGATGTCTACGCGTGAACTCCGGATGTCTACGCGTGAACATCAGATGTCCACGCGTGGACCCCGGATGTCCACGTGTGGAGCGCGAATATCCACGCCCGTTTACAGAGACTTCAGGTATTCGACCAGCGCGGCGCGGTCGGCGTCGCTCAGCGTGGCTCCCATGGTGTGTCCGGTGTTGCTGTTGCCCGAGATCGACGTGTCGAAGAGGAACGCGCCGGGGATGTCGGTGGCGACGAAGCCGACCTTCGTCGTGTCGAGCTCGCGGCTGCCGACGTAGAAGGTCTTCGGGCGCTGCGCGACGGGCAGCAGGAGGTCCCAGAGCGTGGGGACGGAGCCGTTGTGGAGGTACGGCGCAGTGGCCCAGATGCCGTCGAGGGGACGCGCTTTGTAGGCGATGGTGGAGTCGGTGGCGTCGGTGGTGGCTTTGTGCGCGCCGAGGGACTTCAGGTAGGTCTCGAGCTCGAAGCGGAGCGAGCCCTCGTCCTTTTTCGCGTCGGTGAGGAGTTGCTGGCGCAGGCGAGCCCGGTCGGCGTCGAGGACGTCGGGCTCCGCGGTGCCCGAGACCGGCGGCGTATCCAGCGACGTCGGCGAGAGGATGGCGCCGATGACGCCGTTCAGGGTGATCGTGCCCGCGCCCGCGGTCGCGCCCATGCGGCTGCCGAAGAGGAGGAACTGCCGCACGCCCTGCAGCACGCCGGTCTTCGCGGTCCGCTCCGCGGCCACGGTGGCCATCTGCGGGTCGGTGCCGATCTCGGAGAGCGGCGTCATGACGATGTTCTGGTGCTGGCCGGGCGTGGCGATGGCGTGGCAGGAGAGGCACTGCTGGTTGTAGATGGCCTGTCCCTGCGCGCTCTTCTCCGCGTCGATCGGCGGAAGGGCGGCCGGCCATTTCGGCGAGCGGAGATCGGCCAGGCGGTCTTCGATCTCGAGGAGGTTGAGGCGCTTGGCGGTGGACTCGTAGTACGGGTGGAGGAGCGTCGGCTTCCTGATGTCGATCTCGGCGAAGACGCCGAGGACCTCGCCGACGTTGCGGGCCAGCCGCTCGACGGCGAACTGGTTCGGGGCGGAGCCGTTCCACTGGACCTTGTTGTGCCAGCCCGTGTCCCAGAGGAACGGATAGCTGACCGGCGCGTCGGGGCGGCGGCTGTTGGACGGGATCTTCAGGTCGATGGACGTGACGCGGTTGAAGATCATCCCGAAGGCGTCGGTGCGCGCGTTGCCCCAGGCGGTGTTGGGCTTGCTGGAGGCGAGGAAGGCGACGAAGTAGTCGTTGAAGTCGTCGAGCTGTTTGTAGAGCTTCGCGCGGTTGGCGGCGTTGTCCTGCCCCCCGAGGGCGCGGGCCGCGAACGCCCGGAAGCGCGCGCCGCCAACGCCGCTCTTCGCCGTGGCGTTGAGGGCTTTGCCGAGGTCGTCGAGGAAGTACCAGAGGGAGGCGTTGGTGGGGCCGCCGTCGATCTGCCAGGTGGTGCCGCGGTACTCGACGGAGTTCGTGTGGCAGGCGGCGCAGGTCAGCCCGAGGTGCACGTCGTCGCGGACGACGCCGACCGGGAGGCCGTCCGGATTCTGCGCGCTCTTCCCGTTGGGGAGAAATCCGAAGCGCTCGAGGTTCTCGATCCAGAGCGCGTCGCTGTCGGCGCGCTGGAGGGCGAAGGCCCAACTGTACGGGATGAGTTTCGACCCCTGCGGCGTGGTGTAGAACCACTGCCGGTCATCCTCGGACCAGTTCTGTTCGAGATGCTGCGCGGGAGCAGCAGCGGCGGACAGCGCGAGCAGACAGAGAACCACACACGCGAAACGAATCTGCATGACGAGGGAGGGTGGCGAGGAGGGGAAATCCCTACCCATGAGGGGGCAGGGCGGAGGGGGCAGAAGTGGAATTGAGAATTGAGAATTGAGAATGAAAGACGCGCGCGCGGCCGCGCCCTTCTCAATTCTCAATTCTCAATTCTCAATTCCGTCGTCGGCCTCAGTGCGTATGCGCGTGATCGTGATCGTGGTCGTGATCGTGGTGCCCGCCGGGCGCGACGCCGGACGTCACCTGCTCGGCGACCTGGCGGGCCAGTTCGCGGAAGGCGGCGGCGGCGGGGGACTGGGGCTCGCTGACGACGATCGGCTCGCCGGTGTCGCCGCCGACGACGACTTTCGGGTCGATCGGGACTTCGCCGAGGAAGGGGACGTCGAGCATGGCCGCGGTCTTCTGGCCGCCGCCGTGGCCGAAGATCTCTTCGCGCTCGCCGCAGTGGCGGCAGATGAAGTAGCTCATGTTCTCGACGATGCCGAGGACCGGGACGTTGACCTTGCGGAACATCGCCAGACCCTTGCGCGCGTCGATGAGGGCCACGTCCTGCGGCGTGGTCACGACGACGGCGCCGGTGAGGCCGGCCTTCTGGGTCAGCGTGAGCTGCGCGTCGCCGGTGCCGGGCGGGAGGTCGATGACGAGGAAGTCGAGCACGCCCCACTTCACGTCGGTGAGGAACTGGTCGATGGCCTTCATGACCATCGGACCGCGCCAGATGACCGGCGTGTCGGCGTCGGTGATCAGGCCGAGGGACATCGTCTTGATGCCGTGGCGCTCCATGGGGATGATCTTCTCGTCGTGCTCGTCGATCTGCGGCCGGCCGGTGATGCCGAGCATCATCTGCTGCGACGGGCCGTAGATGTCGGCGTCGAGCAGCCCGACCGTGTAGCCGAGGGCGCGGAGCGAGAGGGCCAGGTTCGTCGAGACGGTGGACTTGCCGACGCCGCCCTTCCCCGAGGCGACGGCGATGCGGTACTTCACGCCGGAGAGCGTGCCCGGTCCGGATTGCATCGGCGTCGCGCCGGCCCCGGCGCTCGCGCCCGTGCGCGCGCCGATCTCGAGGTTGAGATGGACTTCGGTGACACCTTCCATGGCCTTGACCGCCGCTTCGGCGTCGCGGGCGATCTGCTGGCCGACGCTGGGGTTCTCGGTCTGGAAGTGAATGGTGAACGACACGGCGCCGCCGTCGACTTTGACGTCGCGGACGAAACCGAAAGAGACGATGTCGCGCGAAAGGCCGGGAAACTTGACCTTCTTCAGCGCGTCAAGGACTTGTTCCTGTGTTGGCATGAGCTCTCTCCTGTTGAAGCCATCGGTCGTACGACTCGCGGATGATCGGAATGGCTTCGTCGGAGGAGCCGACGACCTTGATCACGTCGAAGTCGGGCGGGCTGACCAGGCCGCGCTCGACCATCGTCGCGCGCATCCAGTCGATCAGACCGGGCCACATTGTACCGACCAGGATCAGCGGATGCTCTTTCATGTGCTTGACCTGCAGAAGCTGCCAGACCATGAAGAGCTCCAGGGCCGTGCCGATCCCGCCGGGCATGACGATGAAGGCGGAAGAGAGGCGGATGAAGTGGTGCAGGCGCGAGAAGAAGGTGCGGTGGCGGAAGACTTTGTCGACGAACGGGTTGGCCGCCTCTTCGGACGGCAGATGGATGGCCAGGCCGAACGAGCGCGACTTGCTCTCCCCCTGCCCTTCCCGCGCGCCGGAGTTGGCCGCTTCCATCAGCCCGGGGCCGCCGCCGGTGACGATGTCGACGCCGGTGCGGGCCAGCTCGCTGGAGAGCTTCTTCACTTCTTCGTAGATCGGATCGCCGCGGCGGATGCGCGAGCTACCGAAGATGGAGACGCGGAAATGCTCGACCCGCTCGGGCTGGATCTGGTCGAGATCGTTGATGGTCTCCCAGAGCTGGTAGATGGCCTTGTCGAGGACGTGGGTCGGGTCGCTTGCCGGCCGCTTTTTCGCGGTCTGCGTCTTGCGGCGCTCTTCCGGCACCGGGGTGGCGGTCTGCGCCTTGCGGAGCTCTTCGAGCTCCGGGGTGGTCGTTCTTCTGTCGGGCCGGTCAGCCATCGTTGGGATCGCCAGCGAGTAGGATGCCACTTACTTCGCTGTGATCCAAACCTCTTTGGAAAACTCTCGCAATTTCGGCTCGGCGGCTCGCGCCTCCGGCTCGGAGCCGAACTTGACGCGGACCCGGTAAATCGGGCCGTTGGCGTTCGTCGCGCCGCGCTCGACGTAGGCGCTGTTGAAGCCACGGTCGATGAGCTTCGCCGCGAGCGCTTCCGCGGTCTTCTGGTCGCTGGTGGAGAGGAGCTGTGCGTACGTCGTCACGCGAGCACCCTCGGAGGCGGCCACTGTTGCTGCCGGCGCGGTCTGCGCAGGCGTCGCGGCCGCCGGCGCCGCGGACTCGATGATCGCCGGAGCGGTGGTGGCCGGCTCTTCGATCACCGCGGACATGGTCTCGGTCGGAATGTGCTCGGCGGTGTCGCCGACGCTGGTCGTTCCGGCTTCCTGGAAGTCGTTGTCCTCGACTCCGAGCTCGACGATCCGGCCCTCGTTTTTCTTCGGCGCCAGCGAGGCCTCGGTCACGACAGGCGTTTCTTTCTGGACGACCAGGCGGTCGTCGGCCTGCCCTTTTCCGATCATGAGGCCGAAGGCGAAGGCCGCGGCCAGGGACAGCATCAGGAGGACAAAAGCCGCAAAGGCCTGTCCCGCGGTCAGTGAGATCTCGTAGTGAGACTGATCGTCAGCAGCGTGAAGTTCTTCCATCTCTCGCCCTTCCTCCCCGGAACATCACTACTTGGCTGGCGGTGCCGCCGCGTTCCAGTTTGTGTGATAGACGACACCGTTGTCAAAGTAGATGGCCGACGCACCGCCATCCGCCTTCGGGTAGATCCAGACTGAATAGACCCGTTTGTTCTGTACGACCTGCTTGATCCAGTCCTCGCGCGGGACCCCCACGATGCGGCGGACTTCGTCCTCTTTCATGCCCTGCTTCACCGTGGCGAAGCCGGACATCGGGACGTAGCGCCGTTGCTCGGCCAGGGTGATGCGCGACTGGGCGTCGGCATTGCCCGGGCTGAGCATGAGGGCCTCGCGATAGAGCGCGATCGCCCGGTCATAACGGGCCAGGACGCCCATGTATTCGTCGCCGAGGATGATCTTTTCGCGGGCCAGCAGCGAGCCGGCCCGCGGATCGCCCGTCCGCTCGAAGTATTCGCGGGCCTTGTCGACGAAGGCGACGTAGGTCGGCTCGATCTTCTTGTGGTTCTCGAGGATGAGCTCGATCTGCTCTTTCCGTGTGGCCGAGGCTGGCGGCTGCTTCTGCGCGGCACGCAGGGTCTGGATCCACTGGTAGTCCGCGGTGATGAGCGACCACTCACGGTCGTTTGGCGTGGTGACCGGCCCGGAAGGGGCGGCCACACAGGCGGTAAGGGTCAGGAGAAGGAAGGCGGCAAGGGTACGCATTGGGCAAGGGGCATTTTAGCCGCGTATGATGATTCGCAGGAGGTCCCATGCTCTCTGAGTTTCGCGGATTCCTCACGAAGACCAATGCCCTCGCGCTTGCCATCGGCGTGATCATCGGTGCCGCGGTCGGCAGCGTCGTCTCGGCGCTCGTCGCCGACATCCTGATGCCGGTCATCGGCCTGGCCCTCCCCGGCGGCGACTGGCGCGAGGCCAAGGTCGTCCTCAGGACCGCCACCGACGCCGCGGGAAAGACGACGGAGAACGCCATCCTCTACGGCCACTTCGCCGGCGTGGTGCTCGACTTTCTCCTGATCTCGCTGGTGGTGTTCTTCATCGTCAAGGCGCTGGTGAAGCCGGTCCCGGTGGAAGCGCCGGAGCCGATGCGCAAGTGCCCGGAGTGCCTGGAAATGATCCCCGCCGCGGCGCGGCGCTGCCGCGCCTGCACGGCAACCGTGTAGGAGTGCTCTACCTAGACTTCCGCATCAGCAACGCGCCGAGTTGTGTGCCGTCGGGAAGAGTGAGTGTCGTCGGCTCGACGGGCGCATACCCGCACGCCGCGTACAGCGGTACGCCCGGTAACGTAGCCATCAGCTCGAACGCCGTGAAGCCGGCGGCGCGGGCGGCGGCTTCGGAAGTCTCGAGGATCAGGCGGCCGAGGCCGCGGCGGGCCTGCGGGGGATCGACGAACATGGCCCGGATGCGGGCGGCGTCGCGGGCGGGATCGAGCCAGCCTTCCGCGGCAGCCTGCTCGCTGGTGCCGGTGAAGAGCTTCCTGCGCGCGCTCCAGCCGCCGCAGGCCAGGACGCGCTGCTCCTCCTCCACCACGTAGTACGTCCCGTCGTCAACAAGTTGACGATCGGGGACGGCGATCCATTGCACGGCGGCGGCGGTCTGGGCGTGGTCGTAGAAGCCGCGGCTGAGCGAGGCCGTCGAGGCGCGCATGACGCGCTCGATCTCCGGCAGATCGGAGGGTGTGGCGAGGCGGATCAACGCTTCAGCGAGCCGGCGGCCTGCACGGCGGCGCTCTCCATCTCCGCGCCGAACTCCGACTTCACCTCGACCAGCCAGCCGTAGAGCAGCTCGTCGAGCACCGTCTGCACGATCGGGCCGTGGTCCTGCGAACCGGAGGCGTACAGGTTGTTGAGGAGCTGGTCGAAGTCGATGCGGCCCTCGTTCACGAACGTCATGCCGGAGAGGTACGGCAGCGTCGCCGGCGAGAGGTGCAGCGCCACGCGATCGGCGAAGTCGTAGACGTGATCGCCGACGCGCTGGAACACGAGGCCGAAGATGCGCTGGTAGACGCCGTTGTAGCGCTCGACCATCCCCTCCAGCTCGTACTCGGTCTCCACCGCGCTGCGCTTCTCGTCGACGGCGGCGACTTCGGCGTCCTGGATCAGGTTCACGGCCAGCAGGCCCCAGATGGTGCGGAGGGTCTGGAAGTTGGAGAGGTAGCTGCGCGCGCACAGCTCCTCCACCGACTGCGGGTCGGTCAGCAGGTTGAGCACGAGGCTCTCATCGTCGGTCAGCTCGAGCTGGAACGTGCGCGTGTCGGCGTTCGGCACCTGCTCGAGCGCGCGGTCGAGGCGTCCGATGCCGCGCAGGATCAGCGACCAGTATTCGATGCGCCGCACGCCGTCGAGAATCAGCCGCTCGGTGGACAGCGGGAGACTGAGAATGCCGTCCGGGAGCTGCTCCACGAACTCGATGGTGTAGTTCCCGGTGCGATAGGCCATCGCGTTCAGGACGATGGCATTGGCCTGCCGCTCGACGGCGCGCGTCAGGTCCTCGGGCTTGAGGTATCCGAGCTCGCACAGCAGGCCCCCCATGCGCCGGGCCACGACGAGGCGCTCCATGGCGTGCTCGTACTGCTGGATGTTCAACTCCCCCATCCGCAGGAGCGTCTCGGCGAGCCCGGTGTCGGGATCGTTGCTGGACGCGAAGACGAGCCGTCCTTCGCTGAAGTAGATGGTGTCGCCGCGGCCGATAGCATCCAGCGACAGCACGGCGGTCTCGCTGCTGCGGACGATGGAGCGGAAGAGATCGGGGACGGTGGTCTCGGCGAGCTCGCCGGAGATGGAGAGGTTGTCGTCCATGACGGGCGAATACTAGCGCTCAATCAAGAACAGCATCTGCGTTCAGCACGACGGCAGCTCCGTTCAAAGCGAATTCCTGCGCATCCCGTAGATTTGACGGGACAAAGGAGGAACGATCGTGAAGAAAAGAATCGGAAAGTACCTGCTGGTCGCGTTGGTGGTGGTGGCGGGCGGAGTTTCGACGGTGGATGCGTGCGTCAGTTACTACACGCGGGACGGGGGGCCGGGTGACACCCTTGGCTGTCGCCTCTACGACGTCACCTCCGAGGGCTACTGCATGTACTCGTGCAAAGTCATTCGGAGCGTCCGGATGGTCTAATGACGTCCCTGCGGTCGATCCTGCGGCGCTCATGAAGCCGCAGGATCGGTCCGTCGCGGCCTCCGCGCGGCGCGCCCCTCACAGCGGCCGCGTTGCGTCTTCCACCACCGCCACTCCCACCGCGTTCTTCGTGGTCGACTTCACGCGGTACATCGCGGCGTCGGCCTGACGGATGAGAGCGTCTTTGGTGATGGCGTGCAGCGGGTAGGTGGCGATGCCGAATGAGGCGGTGATCGTTACTTCGACGTTGGCGTCGATGCGCAGTGGCGACGACGCAATGGCGCGGGAGATGCGGCGGGCCACGGCGATGGTCTGTTCCTGGTCGGTCTGCGGGAGGATGACGCAGAATTCGTCGCCGCCGAAGCGCACGACTTTGTCGATGCCGCGCACGGCCGCAAGGATGCGCTTGGCCACTTCCTGCAAGGTGCGCGAGCCGCTGAGGTGGCCGTAGAAACTGTTGACCATCCGCAGGTCGTCGAGGTCGAGGAAGATGATGCTGAAGAGCGTCCCATAGCGGCGCGAGCGCTCGATCTCCTCGTCGAGGTAGGTCTCGAAGAAGCGGCGGTTGTAGGCCTTGGTCAGGTCATCGCGCATGGCCAGGTCGCGGCTGCGCGTCAGTTGATAGATGTTGCTCAGCACCTGGGCGACGGCGCTGAGGTAGCGCGTCACGTTCGTGGTCTGCAGTTCGGCGAGCGTGTCCGACGGCGTGACCGGCACCTTGATCACGCCGAGGAGATCGTCGTGTACCTGCAGCGGCATCACCATCATGGAGCCGGAGACGGCGAAGAGCGTCGGTGAGGCCAGCGCCTGCTGCAGGGCATCCGAGGGGATGCCCGGGAGGAACTCGCCCGTTTCCTGATAGCCGGGATCGTTGCTGTAGCTGACGACGTAGCGCTCCTGCCGCGGGTCGTGGAGGAAGAGCGTGCCGTGCGGCAGGCCGACGAGATCGAGTACGGTCGTGGTGATGCGCTCCGAGACTTCCTCGGCGTCGACCATGGTCATCAGCTCGTGGATCTGGCGGAGGTTCTTCGCGTCCTGTTCGAGCTGCGCGGCGTGGACGGCGGCGTCGGCAAGGTCGCCGGCAAAGTCGAGATAGGCGCACGGGTCGCGAAGAAAGTCGTCGCGAGTTAGACGAAGTTCACCGGGACGGCGCGCGCTTGCCCCCAGTGCCCGGTCCAGGACGATGCGCGCGACGCTTTTGCTCTCCGCCCCATCATCCTCGCCGTCGAACACCGCCACGCGGCATCGCAGGCGAGCCTCTCCCTCGGCCACGAACGTCCAATCGGGACAAGCCTCGCGGAGGCGGCCGATGAGGTCGCCGTTCGAGCTGTAGATCCCGGCGGGGTGCGGCATGCTAAGTTCCTGATTCTACGCTCATGCGCATCGCACAGATCATCCTCTCTGACGCCTCGCAGTACGAACGCAAATGCCAGCGCGCCGACCGGGCCGCGCTCGGTGAGAGACATGAGGTCGTCGATGATCCGCAAAACGCCGACGTCGCGCACGTCTATACGAGCGGCGACTTGCCGCGCGCCACTTTCGCCTCGTTTCCGGTTCCTTACGTAGCGCCGGCCCGCTTGGCGCGAGCGCGGTGGAGTTTCGGGAAGGTCACCGAGCCGGGGTACGTCGTGACGTGGGAGAACCTGCCGGAAGTGGTGGAGGACTGGTACTTCGGGGCGCAGCGCGCAGGGGGCAGGGCACAGAAAACCGTGGGGTCGTTCGCGAGGAAAAGTACGCAGAACATGGTCGAGCAGACGATGGCGCGGATTCACCGGTTCCGGCAGGACGTGGAGTGGAGCGTCTTCGACGCGCCGCCGTCGCCGGAAGATCTCGCCGGCGTGGATTGCTGGGTCGATCCGGCGGTGCATGAAAATGACCTGGACGGATTCACGGCCGAGGCGTTAGTCGTTGGTTTGCCGGTAGTTGCGAGCCGGACGGCGGTCAACGCGGCGCGGCTGGAACAGGGCCGCACGGGCTGGCTGGTGCCGCCGCGCGATCCGAACGAGATGACTCATGCGATACTGTCCGCCCTGTTCAAAGCCGAGGTAGCGGAGAACAAAATCAAAGCCGCAAAACAGACCGGAGGAAAGTTCCGGTCGAGGCAGCGCCTTCGCGTCCTGACGCACATGTACGAAACCTTGATCCGATGAACCTCCTCCAAGATCTGCCCAACCCGCAGCGCCGCGCCATGGACCTCGTCCGCGAGGTCGCATTGGAGAAGGACTGCCATCCTTATCTCGTGGGAGGCCCGGTCCGCGACATCCTGCTGGGGCGCCGTTCGATCGACATCGACCTGACGCTCGAGCAGGACGCCTCGACCCTGGCCCGCGCGCTGGCCAAGCGGCTGGAAGGGCGCCTCCGCTCCTTCCCCCAGTTCCTGACGTACAAGGTGACGGCGCCGGAGTTCCCGGAGATCGACCTCACCACGGCCCGCAAGGAGCGCTACCGGAAACCGGGCTCGCTGCCCGCGGTGACGGCCGGACGGCTGAAGGACGACCTGATCCGCCGCGATTTCTCGATCAACGCCATCGCCCTCGACCTGCTCGACGGGAAGATGCACGACCCCGCGAACGGCGCGAAGGACATCGAGGCGCGGCTCGTGCGCGTGCTGCACGACCAGAGCTTCATCGACGATCCGACGCGCATCTTTCGCGCCGCCCGCCTCGCCGCGCGCCTCGGCTTCACGCTCGAGCCACACACGGCGGAGCTGATGCGCAGCGCCATCGAGTCGGATGCCCTGGCCACGGTGTCGAAGGAGCGCATCTGGCGCGAGGTCTTCCTGGCCATGGACGAAGACGAGTCGCCGCGGATCCTCACCGAGCTCTCGGAGGCCCACGCGCTCGACCCGCTGTTCGGACGGAAAGACACCGCCACGCTGAAGGCCCGGCTCGAAACGATCCGCGGCGCGCTGGCGGCGAATCCCGAGGCCGACCGCTACGTGCTCTACACCGGCGCGCTGCTGCGCGGCGATGCCTCCCCCATCGACTTCGAAGGCTCCGGCTTCTCGCAGCGGCGCGCACGGACGGTGGTCGAGCTCGCGAACGAGCTGCCACGCGTGCTGGAGGCGCTGGAGTCGGCCACCGACGATCGCGGGCGCTTCGCCACCTATCGCAGCGTGACCCCGGAGATGCTGGTGCTCGTCGCGGCGGAGCGTCCCGAGGAGCGCGCGAACCTGCAGCGCTTCCATGAGTTCGAGAGTTTCCGCATCCCGCTGCGCGGCAACGACCTCGAAGTGCCGGGCGGCCCGCACGTGGCACTCGCGCTCGAGGAAACCCGCGAAGCGGTGTTCAGCGGCGCGATCCCGGCGGAGCAGGCGAAGACGTATGCGCGGCAGGTGGCGAAGCGACTGCTCGAAGAAGCAGGGCCCGCGACCTAAGCAGAACGCTTCATGCGCCCACGCAAAGTAATACGACCGGGGGCCTCCGGCGGGCCGGTGCGACCGGGGACATTCCTGACAGCGTGTACAGGGACATAGGTGACACTCGGCGATGGTGGCGGGGGCGGACGGGTGACGGCGCGCGGAGCGTCAGCCCTTTCCGCCGTCCGAGAGCGCGGCGTCA
>Ga0190272_10000296_pt1 | contig 27961 bp, 28 predicted proteins | sample Popmic504T_FD_133746 | JGI IMG/M metagenome (GOLD analysis project Ga0190272, IMG submission 133746) | Populus adjacent soil microbial communities from riparian zone of Shoshone River, Wyoming, USA - 504 T | ecosystem: Environmental > Terrestrial > Soil > Riparian zone | place: USA: Wyoming...
CGTCGACGACGCTCGGGTTAATTGGGATATCGCCGCGCTGAACGTCAACAGGCTCATCCGCGCTTGCCGTCCGGCTCCGGGTGCGTGGACGACACACAACGAAGCGCGACTGAAACTGCTTGGGTCCACCGTAGTTCCTGACGATGACCTCGCACCGGGGCAGGTACGGGGGCGGAAGAACGAGATCACTGTTGGATGTGGGATCTCAGCAATCCGACTGGAGAACGTGCAACCACAAGGGAAGCGGGCCATGCCTGCCGCAGACTGGTTTCGTGGTCTGCGGACACCCGATGGGTTGACTCTCCGTTGAGCGGACGTGCGGGTGGCCGTGCTGTTAAAGACCCAGCGCGCACTGTTGCTTTCCACGTCCTGCTGGCGGTCAGCAACGACGGGGCGTATGCCAACCTCGAGCTCTCCCGCCAACTTCGTAGCAAGAATCTGAATAGCCGCGATGCTGGCTTTGCCACCGAGTTGGTCTACGGGTCGATCAGGCTCCAGGGCTCCTACGACGCCATCATCGCCGAGTGTGCCGCGAGACCAGTGCCGCAACTGGACGCTGGAGTGCTGGTACTGCTGAGGATGGGCGCGCACCAACTCCTTTCGATGGATGTTCCGGACCACGCGGCCGTCGCGACCACCGTTGACCTTGCGCGAGCCGTCGTCGGACACCGGCCCGCTGGCTTCATCAATGCTGTCCTTCGTAGGACTAGTGAGCGAGACCTAGACGGGTGGATCCGCGAACTCGCACCCATCGCAGACCGTGTGGGCGAGCTCAGCCTGCGGTACTCGCATCCGCGTTGGCTGGTGGAGGAATTTCATCGAGCCCTCTCAGATTGGCAGGAGACTGAGGAGTTCTTGGACGCTAACAACCGTCCGGCTCCCGTCACGCTGGTTGCTCGACCTGGGCGATCGACCGTCGATGAGTTGGTCGCTGTCGGCGCCACTCGAACAGACTTCTCAACGCTGGGCGCGACTCTTGCCCAAGGAGATCCCGGTCAGGTGGCGGCCGTCGTCGAGGGGCGCGCGGGGGTACAAGACGAAGGCAGTCAACTCGTTGCCCTTGCTCTTGCCTCCGTGCCCATCGACGGAGCTGACGCGTCCTGGCTCGACCTCTGCGCGGGACCGGGAGGGAAGGCGGCCCTGCTAGGTGCGATCGGGGCTCAACGCGGAGCTCGGCTGACCGCCGTCGAATTGCAACCGCACCGCAGCGCTTTGGTTGCGCATGCCGTCGGAGAGAGCGTCGAAGTGGTGACCGCCGACGGAACGGACGCCCGATGGGCCACCAGCTCCTTTGACCGAGTGCTCATTGACGCACCGTGCACAGGCGCCGGGGCGCTGCGGCGCCGACCAGATGCTCGGTGGCGACGCCAGCCGGCGGACTTGGAGTCCTTGCAGTCCTTGCAGGAAAGTCTGCTGATGGGCGGTCTCAGCGCAGTGCGACCTGGGGGAGTCGTGGCGTACGCGACCTGCTCTCCGATACTCAGCGAGACTCGTGATGTGCTCGCCCGAGTGCTCAAGCAGCGGCCCGAGGTCGTCAGCCTGGACGCGCGGGAGTGGTTTCCTGGTGTCCCGGCGCTTGGCCAGGGGCCCGATGTTCAGTTGTGGACGCACCGGCAAGGGACAGATGCCATGTACTGCGCACTGCTGCAGCGAACCTCATAACCCCTGCCACCAACGGGGCAACTAGCGGGGCACGGGGAATCGAGGCCCTACCCCGCGGGCGCGCAACGCTCGCCAGACTCCCAAGAACTGTTTGCCGCGGTGCAGTTGCGCGCGCCAGTCCTTCCCCGACACGCGATGGTGGAAGGGGATCTCGACCTCCAGCAAGTGAAACCCGCGGTTGAGGAGATCAATCGTCAGGCCCACCTCGACACCCCATCCTGTGGCCAAAGGCAATGCGGAACGAAAGGCGGTTGCGCTCACGGCCCGCTGTCCCGAGAGCGGTTGGGTCGCCTCCCACCCGGTCGCCTGGCGAATACCGTCGCGCGCGAGTCGGACCACAAAGCCGTGACCGCCGCCGCTGGTCGACTGCCTAGGCAAAGTAGCAACAGTCATGTCTGCCTCGCCAACCTGAACAGGTGCTGCCAGGGTTCCTAAGTGCTTCGCCGTTGACTCCAGGTCAGCGTCCAGAAAGACCAGTACGTTCGCATGCTTGTCAGGCTGGTCGCCGGGCGCAGCCCGATGGAAGCCTTGCTCCATGGCAGCGGCCTTGCCGCGATTGTCATCGAGCTTGACCACCTCTGCTCCGGCCCGTCGAGCCTCTTCAGAGGTGGTGTCGGTGGATCCGTCGTCCACCACGATGACGCGGCCCACTCCTGCCACCGACGCTGCCGCGGTGACCGTGGCGAAGATGCGGCTGGATTCGTTGTACGCGGGAATGATGACGGTGATCACGACACTCCTCGGCATTACCTGATCCTCCCACAGTTACCCATTGCGACTTGTCCTTGCGACCAGTTGTCATCGATCCACTTAGACTCTCCGCGTGTCGATAAGAGTCCCAGCCTCAGCGGGTCGCGAAGCCAAGAGCGCGGTGCACGTCCCACCCCTTCTTGTTCGCGGAGGCCTGTCTCTCATCGTGGTGGTGTTGCTATGTGTGGGGGTCATCGGGTTCGTGGCTCCCAAGCCAGCTCTCGCAGCGACCAAGACAGATGCGGTTGTTGAGCCGGCAACTGGACCGGTTGTCGTCCTTACTGTCGATGGCGTGAGGTGGTCAGATATCGATGAGGAGCACACGCCATACCTCTATGGGCTCACCGGCGCTAGCTATGGGGCGCAGCTCTCTGTTCGCTCGGTGTATCGAGTGACGTGCGCGGTCGATGGGTGGCTGACCCTCGGTGCCGGACGAAGGGCGGCCATGGAACGAATTCCTGGAATGGATGAAGGCGAGAGTCGCCCGGAGCTGAACTCAGTGTGTCCGCAAGCACCTGATGTGCAGGCGGGAGAGGTCGATGGGTGGAAGGAGATTGTCGCCTACAACCAAGAGTTGGACTACAACGCGAAACTAGGTCAACTGGCAGAAGCCTTGGATGCCGGCAATGTCTGCGCCACGGCGGTGGGCCGAGGGGCCGCACTTGTCCTGGCGGACTCCACCGGACGAGTGAAACGTTTCGAACCGAGTCTGGCAGCCCTCGGTCCGGAGACGGTGAACACCTGCCCGCTAACAGTCGTCGAACTGGCTGGCGTCGATCTACGCTCAACACCTGCATCTCTTCTCGCGCCCCGAAGCGACCAACTCCACGAACTTGACGAGGAACTAGGCGCTGTTCTGGAGAGCATCCCCGAATCTGCCACGGTGTTGGTCGTCGGACTGGGTAATCCCAGTGCACGAGCGGAACTCCAAGTGGCTGCCCTGCGACAGGCCGACGGTTCTCTGGGCTTTATGACGAGCTCTTCGACCCGGGCCCAAGGGCTGGTCTTGATGACAGACCTCATGCCCACCCTCCTCCAGTTGCTGGATCTACCCACCGCATCGGACTCAATCGGGGCGCCTTTCCAAACTCGACCCACGGATTTCACGATCGAGGAGCGCAATGTCAAGCTCGTCGAACTCGAGAGAAGAGTCGACGGATACAGCGACGTTGCACCTCCATTCTTCATCGCCCTCGTTGGCCTCCAACTCATCCTCTACGGGTTAGCAGCCTGGGTGATTCGAAGTCAGCCTCGCACGTCCGCCGGACGCCGTCGGGCCTTGCGAGCCGTTGGATTTTCAGCCCTGCTTTTCACGGCGATGCCCGTTGCCACCTTCTTGGCAAACATCGTGCCGTGGTGGACATGGGACCGGCCCAGGTTGGCATTGGTAGTCCTTTGCTCACTGGCAGCGTTGTCGATCGCCTTGCTTGCACAAGTGGGACGCAGGCTTCACGGAATTTTGGGCGAGGTCACGCTGGTGTCAACAGCTACAGCCGTGGTGTTAGCCATTGACGTGATCGGTGAGGATGTCCTGCAGACTGCGAGTCTGATGGGCTACTCGCCTGTGATTGCCGGTCGGTTGTACGGATTTGGCAATGTCGCTTTCGCGTTGTTTGTCACCACGTCAATCTTTGCGAGCGCGTTCGCCGCTGATTGGTTGGTACGCAGGGGGAACCGCCGAGGCGCCGCACTCCTTGTGGCAGTTGCCGGAGTCGCTTGCTTGCTCGTCGATGGCCTACCGAGCCTGGGAAGCGACTTTGGCGGGGTGCTCGCCATTGCACCGGCGTTTGGTGTCCTGCTCCTCGGCGTTCTTGAACTATCCATTACCTGGCGTCGAGTCCTGGCGCTGGTTGGTCTCGGCGCTGCCGTGGTGATGTCGGTAGCGATACTCGACTGGTTGCGACCTTCTGGACAACAGACTCACTTGGGTCGTTTTGTTCAGCAGGTTCTCGACGGAGAACTCACTGACATTGTTGTCCGCAAGTTGGATAACAACCTGAACATCCTTGGAAGTAGCTTCCTAGGCGTCCTTGTACCTTCAGCATTGGTCTTCGGTTTGTTGGTACTGCTTCGCGCAGGGAGTGGCAAGGTTGCTGTCCTACGGGACGCTTTTGATCGCGCCCCGTTGCTCAAGCCCGCACTCACGGCATGGCTAGTGGCGATGCTGATTGGGGTGGCAGTGAATGACTCCGCTCTCGCCATACCGGCGGTGGGCATCTTGTTTGCTATCCCAGCATTGATTGTAATATCGACGAGGGTTTTGGAACTGCAACAGCAACAGCAACGCCAACAGTTACGAGAGCGAAGCGATGACGAGAACTCGGTTACGCCGACGCAGTGAGGCGCCAGTGCAATCGTCTCTGTTTATCTATGATGCAGACTGCAGTTTCTGCACGAAGTCTGCGAAATGGTTAGAGCGCCATTTTCGTGACGACTCAGCATCTATTGCCCCCTGGCAATCACTCGACCTGGCCGCCTTTGAACTCACTGAAGCGGATGTCACCACAGCAGCTTGGTGGGTTGATGACGATGGCGAGAACTACGGGGCGCATCGGTCCATTGCGCGGGCCATGCGCTCTTGCGGAGCAGGCATCGCGCTAGCGGGGACTGTCATCGACAATCCGCCGGTCAGTTGGCTCGCCGCGCCCGTGTACCGATGGATCGCCCGGCATCGAAATCAGATGCCCGGTGGTACCGATTCGTGCGCGATCTAGACGGCGCGCCCGACGACAACCGCCGACTCGGGCGAATCGTCGCGACGTCTCTGCTCGGACTTCTCGTGTTCTGTTTTGCCACCGGGAACGAGTGGTGGCCATTCTCGAGCTTCGCCCTCTTTAGCGAGGTGCGCGGACCGGAGCAGACCTCCTGGAGTCTTTACGTCGTTGACAGCGATGGGGAGGCCTCGGCGGTGGTGTTAGATTCCCTTCCAGAGTCACACTGGGGCAGCCACCATGTCTTACCGACGCTGGCGAACGCCAGCCATCACGAGCAAGTAGCGGCCGCGAGCGCGTGGGTTGAGGCGGCTGGCTACGACTTAGACACAGTCGAGCAGGTGCGGGTGGTTCGCAACGTCTCGGCTGTTCCCACAGATTTGCAGGCACCGGTAGAGCAGATCTCCCAGACCGTGACGTTGGAGATTGACTTTCCATGAGTGGGATAGCCACGAGTTCAATCGGCGTGGGGCGTCTGGACCAGGCAATGTTCGCGCCAGGCTCCGCTCATCGTGTGGCATGCCTGCGTACCGCATTAGTTGTCATTATCGGGCTCCGTCTAATCTCGCACCAGTGGTGGTCGATGAGCGGCCGGCCCGCTGAACTGTTCCGACCCGTCCCAGTGGTTTCGTGGTTGGCGACGGTGCCTCCGATGTGGCTGTTGGTGGTGGTGGAAGTCGTTGGACTGATCGCCGTAGCGTTGTGTGTGATGTCCAAGTGGCCGCGTGTCACTTTCGTAATGGCTTGGGCGTCGTTGTTCCTTCTGGCCGCACTCCACAGCAGCGCAGGCAAAATAATGCACAACGAAGTCCTGCTGCTCCTTGCCTGCATTCCGCTTTGGTTCGCGCCAAGCTGGGCAAGACCCTGGGACCGTCGCGAGAGTACGGCCAGCGGCTGGCCGCCGCGGTTGGCGCTGGTTGTTGTCGCGATCGTCTACTTCATGACCGGATTGAAGAAACTTATCAGCAGCGGCCTCGACTGGGTGGCAAGCGACAACTTGTCGTGGGTGTTGTACGCCGGTGCACCGTCGGACAAGTCAGTGCTGCCAGCAGTGGCCATTGCACTGGCAGGAACCTGGCTACCGCCGGTCATCGCTGGGGTCAGCCTGACGTTGGAACTCGCTGCGCCGCTGCTTCTTTGGGGGCGCCGGAGCCGCTACCTTTTCGCGGCGGGGATCGTGGGCATGCACGTAGGAATCGGCTTACTGATCGGGCTCGACTACTCGGCGTGGGCGCTCACAGTGATAGTTCTTGTCTTTCCCTGGGATCGACTCCGTCAGGCAACGTCGGAGGAGCGAACGACGACCCGGTTCTTGCCCATACGTTTGGCTCGGTAGAGCAGTTCGTCAGCTGCCCGAAGAAGCTCTGCCGCGGTCGAGAATGACGTCGAGCAGGCGATTCCGACACTGGCGGTCACCCGAAGTTGCGGGCGCAATGCATACCAGTCTGTTTCCTCCATCGCGGCGCGCATGCGTTCGCACACCCGGTAGGCGGACCCTTCATCGGTGCCAGGCATCAAAAGGGCGAACTCCTCGCCGCCCATGCGTACGAGGACGTCTGAGCCGCGAATGCTGGCGGCCAGCACTTTGGCGGTGCGTCGGAGAACTTCGTCGCCGATCACGTGAGTGTGGGTGTCGTTGATGAGTTTGAAGTTGTCCAGGTCGATGACCGCGACACTGAGCGGCTGCCCGGTCCGCCCGGCATAGGCAAACATCCGCAGCATCTCTTCGTCGAGGTGTCGGCGATTGTGCAGCCCGGTCAAGGAGTCTCGAACCGACAGCTCGCCGAGCTTTGCGGAGAGGAGCTGTTCGCGGCGCAAGGCCTCCTGCAACTGCGACGTACGGGCGGAAACGCGAGTTTCCAGGTCGGCATTGGCTTGCTTCAAATTCTCTGCCAACTTCTGGGCGCTGCGACGCTCGACATCCGCCGAATTCAGCGCACGGTCGATGGCGAGCGACAGCATTCCTGAGGCGGCGGCAATGACGACCATGGCGGTTGCGGTGTATACGAGGACCTCGTCGATGGTGAGTTGCACGTTGGTCGCGAGCACGTACAACGCTGCTAGGTCGATAAACGCGAGCAGGCCCGCAAACGCCACTTGACGGGGAGGCAGGATGGATGCGGCCACAACGACAATGAGCGGAACAAAGAACGGGCTCGACTCCACAGTGCCGGATGCGATCGTCCCCACGATCGGTACGACCGCGAAGTATGAGACCAGCAGCCAGGCGGCAGGGGATACCTGCCGCGCACTAATAAGCCAACGCACCAGCGCGTAACAGACAAAGCCCGCGACCACCAAAGCGGCGTTAACCGCTGGCGCGGGGAGTAGCCAGACCACCAAGGCCAGCGTCGGAATCGCTGCCAGGACCAATCCGCTGGCAAAGACCATCACAGTCTGCGCGCGACGCCGCTGCGCGATCGATGAGAATGAGGGCACGGCGACGGCGCGCTCAGCCAGCGCCCTCAGCCGAAGTGCTCGTCCCCCGCTTGTCATCGCCTCCCCATCCCGTAGTCACATGGTGACCGATAGTTACCTCCGACGCCAGCGTTTCTGGATTTCCGCCCCTAGACTGGTGATTCGTGAGTACCGCTGATAGTTGCTGCCAACTGCTGTCAACTGCTGTCAACTGCTGAGAACGGCCAGGAAGTGAGGTCTGCGTGAGCGGATCGAGCGAGATCCAGATAGCGCCGAGCATCTTGTCGGCCGACTTCACCGCGCTGGGCGCCGAGATTGACCGCGTCAGTGCGGTGGCAGACTGGGTGCACGTCGATGTGATGGATAACCATTTTGTCCCGAATTTGACGCTCGGACTTCCGGTTGTCGAAGGACTGGTCAAGCGCTCTGGCGCGCCGCTCGACTGCCACTTGATGATCGAAAACCCTGACCGGTGGGCGCCCGCGTACGCGGAGGCAGGGGCGCGTTCAGTCACCTTTCATGTGGAGGCCGCGCACGCACCCGTTCGGCTGGCTCGGCAACTCCGCAGCCATGGCGCTCGGGCCGGAATTGCGCTGAAACCGGCCACCAGCATCGAGGCGTACGCAGACATGCTCCCCGAGGTCGACATGGTGCTATTGATGACCGTGGAGCCAGGCTTTGGCGGACAAGCCTTCCTCGACGTCGTGCTCCCCAAGATTGAGCGCACGCGAGCCCTGCTGCGCAGCCAAGAAACGCCTATTTGGCTGCAGGTTGACGGCGGCATCGGTATGAACACCATCGAACGGGCGGCGGCCGCCGGAGCCGATGTGTTTGTCGCGGGTTCGGCTGTCTTTGAGGCTGACGATCCCGCCGCCGCAGTGGAGCGGCTACGAGAATTGGCAACAAGTGCCAGCGATGGGGCGAACTAGGGGCCAGTCAAGGCCAGCCCGACAGCCGACGAGTAACACCAGATATGTCACACTGGGTGCCGAGTAGTGGCAAGTAGTAGCAAGCAGTAACAAGTACTGAACGAGAACGCGCTCCGGGGTCGGTGTAAGTCCGAACCGGCGGTTAAAGCCCGCGACCCGGCCGAAGCCATCGGCCGGTTGACTCGGTGAAACTCCGAGGCCGACGGTTAAAGTCCGGATGGTAGGAAGCGCGTCAAGGTCGAACGAGGCGCCCGCGCGCCGCCGTTCGCTTTGGGGTTTGCCCTGGAGCCGTTTCTCTACGTAGAAACGGTAGGAGACAGGGCGATGGCCAGCAGCACCGAGCAAGAGGCGATGAGCCTCGCGCTGGCCCTAGCTGTCACCGAGGGTGTTCCCCGGGGCCCTAACCCACGTGTCGGCGCTGTGATTCTGGACGCCGACGGCCACGTCGTGGGTCGAGGCTTTCACGAAGGCGCGGGAAGTCCCCATGCTGAAGTTGTCGCTTTGGCTGATGCCGGCGAACGGGCACGAGGCGCGGTGGCGGTGGTCACCCTTGAGCCGTGCAACCACCAGGGCCGCACCGGCCCGTGCACCGGAGCTTTGCTCGGTGCCGGAGTCCAACGAGTGGTGTTCGGACAATCCGACGCGAGCCCGGTGGCCCAGGGGGGTGCAGCCTTCTTGTCTTCGCAGGGTGTTGATGTCGAGGGCGGCGTCCTGGTCAGCGCAGCTGAAAGTCTCAATGAGCGTTGGACGTTTGCGCACCAGAACAGACGCCCATGGATTACCTACAAGTTTGCCGCGACCCTCGATGGTCGCGTAGCGGCGCCCGACGGCACGAGTCAGTGGATAACCGGAGAAAGCGCGCGTCTTGATGTGCACCGGCTGCGCTCAGAGGTTGACGCGGTGATGGTTGGCACGGGAACGGTGTTCCTGGACGATCCCCAGTTGACGGTACGGAGGGCTGCACCGCTGGCTCCATCATTGGTGAGCCAACCCACGAGGGTCATCGTTGGTCACCGTGACCTGCCGGCAGGCTCCCGCGTTTTGGACGACAGTGCCCTAACCATGCACCTGCGGACCCGTGATCTGCCCGACGTTGCTTCGACGCTCTATCAAAACGATGTGCAATGGGTACTCCTTGAAGGCGGCCCCACCTTGGCCGGCGCATTCATGGCGGCCGGACTGGTGGATGAGGTGGTTGCCTATTTGGCGCCAGCACTTCTGGGTGCAGGGAAATCCGCCATGGATGTCCCTGGCGTGACGTCCATGGGCGAGATTGCCCGCCTGGACACCACTTCCGTTGAGCAGATTGGCCAAGACATGAAAATCGTCGCGCAGGTATCAAGGAGCTAGCGGTGTTCACCGGAATCGTGGAAGAACTCGGTCGCGTGGTTGCCAACGAGCCGATGGAACAAGCGTGCCGCTTGACCATCGAGGGCACCGCTATCACCGGTGACGCTGGCCTGGGCGACTCAATCGCTGTAAATGGCGTGTGTCTGACGGTGATGGCACTCGATGCCAACACGTTCTCCGCGGACGTGATGAATGAGACGCTGAAGCGGTCCAGTCTCGCCGACTTGCGCGCGGGCTCACGGGTCAATCTCGAGCGTGCGATGTCGGTCGGTGACCGGCTCGGGGGGCACATCGTCCAGGGGCACGTCGACGGCGTTGGCATCGTGACCTCGCGCAGGTCGACGCCCAACTGGGATCTGGTCACGATCGACATCCCGAAAGAATTGCAACGCTATGTCGTGGAGAAGGGCTCGGTCACCCTTGACGGTGTCTCGCTCACCGCGGCGGAACTCACAGACAAGGGTTTCGTGGTGAGCCTGATACCCACCACGCTGGCGCTCACGACGCTGGGTAGCAAGAGCACTGGGGATCGAGTCAACGTGGAGGTTGATGTCATTGCGAAGTACGTGGAACGTCTTGTTGGTGAAGCAGGATTCCTTGGAGCCGGAGGTAACGCCGATGACATCCAGTGAACCAGCCGGTGAGGTGATGCTCGACGATGTCGAGCGCGCAATCAGCGAAATACGGGCTGGCCGAGCGGTCATAGTTGTCGACGACCAAGACCGCGAGAACGAGGGAGACCTCATCTTCGCGGCGCAGCGGGCAACCCCTGAGCTGGCTGGCTTCATGATTAGGCACACATCAGGTGTCATCTGCGTCGCGATGCAAGCGACCGAACTCGACCGGCTGAAGCTGCCACCCATGACGATGGTTAACGAGGATCGAAAAGGCACTGCTTACGCCGTCAGCGTTGACGCGCGAGACGGAATCTCGACGGGAATCTCCGCGTCTGATCGCGCCCACACCATCAAGGTTCTCGCCGACTCCGCCACCGACCCCAACGAAATCACTCGCCCGGGGCATGTCTTCCCGCTACGCGCCGCCGAGGGCGGGGTGTTGCGAAGGCCAGGGCACACCGAAGCTGCCGTCGATCTCGCCAGGCTCGCGGGTCTCCGCCCGGCGGGGGCCATCTGTGAAATCGTTCACGACGACGGTTCGATGATGCGCGCACCTGCATTGCGGGAGTTCGCCAACGAACATGGTCTTGCGTTGATTTCTATCGCGGATCTCATCGCTTACGTGCGCCGCACGGAAAAACAGGTTGAGCGAGTAGCCACCACTACCATTCCTACTGAGTTCGGCGACTTCGTCGCGCAGGGGTACCGCGACACGATCACTGGCGTCGATCACGTGGCGCTGATCCGCGGCGATATCTCAAGCGGTGCAGACGTTCTGGTTCGCGTTCACTCCGAGTGCCTCACCGGCGATGTGTTCGGCTCTCTTCGTTGTGATTGCGGTCCGCAGTTGGCTGCCTCGATGCAAGCAATTGCCGATGAGGGGCGTGGTGTCGTGCTCTACATGAGGGGGCACGAAGGGCGAGGGATTGGCCTCCTGCACAAGTTGCGTGCCTACCAACTTCAAGATGCCGGGCATGACACGGTCGATGCCAATTTGGAACTAGGGCTACCGGCAGACGCCCGTGACTACGGCACGGGGGCGCAGATTCTCGCCGAACTGGGGATTCGAACCATGCGATTGCTCACGAACAATCCCGCTAAACGGGCCGGGCTTGAGGGGTATGGCATCACCGTGGTGGGGCGTGTCCCCTTGGCGGCGAACGTCACCGCTCAGAATCGGCGGTACCTCACCACGAAGCGGGATCGCATGGGACACGATTTGCCCGACCTCACTGACGTCCGTCTTGACCGACCATGAGCAAAGCCGGGGCGCCGGACGTCGATGTACCGAACTCCGCTGGCGTGCGAGTGGCGGTGGTGGCGTCGTCATGGCATGAAGTCGTCATGGCTGGGCTCATCGCGGGGGCTACCAGAACACTGGAGGCCGCTGGGGTCGCAGAGGTTGCCGTTGTTCGGGTCCCAGGGTCGTTCGAACTACCCCTGGCTGCGCAGGCGTGCGCTCAGCGGTTCGACGCAGTCGTCGCGCTCGGCGTGGTGATCCGCGGTGGCACGCCACACTTCGATTACGTATGTCGCGCTGCCACCGAGGGACTTGCGCAGGTCTCGCTCGCCACCAGGTGTCCCGTGGGCTTCGGCTTGCTCACCTGTGACAACGAGAGGCAGGCGCTCGACCGAGCCGGACTGCCTGATTCCAGCGAGGACAAGGGCGCAGAAGCGGCCGAAGCCGCCCTCGCCATGGTTCATGTGCTGCGCGGCCTGGCGAGGGACTCAACTAGCCTTAGGCCTTCGTAGCCGACTTTCGACCACTTTCACCCCAGGAGCCCGCGATGAAAAGCTTCGAGGAGCTGTTCACCGAGGTCCAAGAACGCAACGCCTACCGGCCCGAGGGCTCGGGCACCGTTGCCCTCCTGAAGGGCGGGGTTCACGCCATCGGCAAGAAAGTGGTGGAAGAAGCCGCCGAGGCGTGGATGGCGGCCGAGCACGAAAGCCGCGAGCGAACTGCCGAGGAGATTGCCCAATTGCTCTATCACGTGCAGGTGCTCATGGTGGCGTGCGATCTCAGCCTCGATGATGTCTACCAGCGGCTCTAGCCGAATGTATGCGAATCAGCCAGGATTGAATCAGAAGGAACAACTATGTTGCGCGTAGCGGTCCCCAATAAGGGTTCGTTGTCCGAACCCGCCTCCCGTATGTTGCGCGAGGCGGGCTACCGACAACGTTCGCACGCGCGCGAACTCGTTTTACAGGATCCGCTGAACGACACGGAGTTCTTCTTCCTGCGCCCGCGCGACATCGCGACTTATGTCGGAACTGGACAACTCGATGTAGGCGTCACGGGCCGCGACCTGCTCCTTGACAGTGGAGTCGCTGCGCGAGAAATCATGCCGCTGGGGTTTGGCCAGTCGACGTTTCGGTTTGCCACCCGTCCAGGGGTAGCGACCACCGAGAAAGATTTCGACAGCCTGCGCATCGCCACCTCGTATCCCGGGTTGGTTCGCGCTCACCTCGAGCGGCTGGGAGTGGCAGCTGAGGTCGTTCGACTCGACGGTGCTGTCGAAACGTCGGTGCGCCTTGGCGTCGCGGACGTGATAGCGGACGTCGTGGAGACCGGATCGACCCTTCGGCAAGCGGGCCTGGAGCTTGTCGGTGAGCCAATCTTGCAGAGCGAGGCGGTGCTCGTTCAGCGGGATGGCGCGGACGCAACTCCTGCCATCGAACAGCTTGAACGTCGCCTGAATGGTGTGATTGTCGCCAGCGCGTACGTCATTTTCGACTACGACGTGCGCACTGATCTGCTCGATGCTGCCTGCCTGCTGACACCAGGGATCGAGTCGCCAACAGTGTCGCCGCTGCGAGATCCCGAGTGGGTAGCAGTTCGGGCGCTGGTGCGTCGAGTGGAAACAAACCCCGTCATGGACCAGCTCTACGAATTGGGTGCGCGGGGGATTCTCGTCACCGATATCCATGCCTGCCGGCTCTGACGCGGATCGTCGATTCTCTGGTGCCCCGTTTTCTGGAGCAAGGGTGCCGTCACCACCGATCGCGAACGACGATGGCCTGACCAGTCCAGCTCTTCGTGAGGCATTGGCTGAGACATCCGGTTCGGGTGAGCGGGTGCTGGCGGCTTTGGTTGGTGCGCGACTCTTTGTGCCCGTCGTAGCAGTAGTCGACGATGTCGAGCCCGATGCCGATGGACTGACGCGGGAGAAGCACTCGACGATGGCTTCGGTCTCGATGAAAGACGAGGCCGGCCGGCGATCGTTGCTGGCGTTCACATGCGTCGTTGAACTCACTGAGTTCAACTCCGAGGCGCGGCCGGTGCCGATTGCTGGTCCCCTTGCGGCGCAGGCAGCGTTGGCCGAAGGCGCGCACGCGCTGGTCATCGACGTGAGTGGGCAGTCGCCGTTTGCGGTTGTCGGTGCCGAACTGGAGACGCTAGCGGCGGCCGCCGGTGGTGGGGCAACCAATCTTGGGCTGCGAGCTGCACTCGCGCGCCACCTCACCGCCGAAGCTGACGTCGTGAACGCCTACCTTGACTCGCCAGGGGGAGAGGGCGACACCCGCTGCGAGCTGGTTGTGCTGCTTCCCCCTGAGCTCACCCGCGAGCAGTACCAGGGCCTGCTCGCCCGGCTATCAGAGCGCTTTGCCAACGACCGGGCCATCGTCGTGGCCACCAGCCCGGATGCGGCATCGTCACAGCGTCAAGGCCTCACCATTCGCGTGGTGGCTACCAACGATCGGGCATTCACGCGCGAAATCGGCGACACACCGAGCTTGTGGTAGCCGCAGACAGCGAGTTTGGCCAGGATGGGGACATGTCTCCTCTCTCGAAGAAGCTCACCGTCGAGTTCGTTGGCACGTTCGCGCTGGTGTTCTTGGCCGTGGGAACCGCGGTCGTCGGAATCCAGACCCACGGCACCCTTGCCGTCGCGCTCGCCTTCGGGCTGGTGTTGGCCTTTGGGGTATACGCGTTCGGGCCAACGAGCGGATGCCACATCAACCCGGCTGTCACGATCGCAATGGTGATGGGTCGCAAGATGGACCCGAAAGAGGCAGGCGGCTATCTCGTCGTGCAATGCCTCGGAGCCATTGCCGGCGCCTTCGTGCTGTGGCTGATGGTTGAGGCATTCGACGTCGTCGACCAAACCGGCAACCTCGGAGCCAACGGCTACGGCGTACCAGACTTTGGCATCAACCTGGCCGGCGCCTTCGTCACCGAAACCCTGCTGACGGTGCTGTTTGTGTTGGCCGTGCTGCTGGCCACAGACAAGGCAGCCACGGCCGTCCTTGCTGGCGTCGCGATCGGTACCACGCTGGCCGTGGTCCACCTGGTCGGTATCCCGCTCACCGGTACCTCGGTCAACCCGGCCCGCTCGCTTGGCCCGGCGATCTTCTCGGGATCTGAGGCACTTAGCCAGTTGTGGCTCTTTATCTTGGCGCCGCTGCTGGGTGGGGTCATTGCCGCGTTGATCTATCCGTTGCTGCGCTCGAACGAGTTGGTGCACACGGCTGGCGCCTCGGATGAGATCTAGGCGAAATCTAGACCAGATCTAGACGAGCTCGAGCGATTGGGTTTTGCCCCGCGGCTGCTGGTAATCTCTCCCGTTGACCGATCAGGGTGATTCGCCCCGATCTGCAAGTGGAGTCCGCCTCCCACCCGCAGCGACCGTCAGGCCGCCGGGTTTTGGTCAGCGCTAGCGAGCGATCACGCCCGCCGGTGCTTCGACCTTGGGCCCCGCCTGCGTCAGGCACGGGGCCCGTTCTCGTTTCTGAGGTTGCTGGATCTGGACCGCCAGATTCATGCCCCGTCCGCTACGTCAAGGAGTGCTCATCAGCGTCGAGCCCCGCATTAACGACCGAATTCGCGTCCCCGAGGTGCGATTGGTCGGACCCAACGGCGAACAGGTCGGCATCGTCCGCATCGAAGATGCGCTCCGGCTCGCGGGTGAGTCTGACCTCGACCTCGTTGAGGTAGCTCCCATGGCACGACCTCCGGTCTGCAAGCTCATGGACTTTGGCAAGTACAAGTACGAGTCCGCGGTGAAGGAACGTGAGGCCCGCAAGAACCAGGCCCACACCATCATCAAAGAGATGAAGCTACGACCGAAGATCGACCAGCACGACTACGACACCAAAAAGGGTCACGTCGTGCGCTTCCTCAAGCAAGGGGACAAGGTCAAGATCACGATCATGTTCCGTGGACGCGAGCAAAGTCGTCCCGAACTCGGTTTTCGGCTGTTGCAGCGACTCGCCACCGACGTCGAAGAACTCGGCTTCGTGGAGTCCTCGCCCAAGCAGGACGGTCGCAACATGGTGATGGTGCTGGGGCCGCACCGAAAGAAGGCAGACGTGATGGCCGAGGTACGAGCCGAACGCGCCGTCCGCAAGAGTGCCAGCGACGCCGAGGCCAGCGCCGCTCAGACCGCGAAGACCCAAGCTGGGGAAGCCAGAGCTGCGAAAGCAAACGCTGCAAAAGCAGATGCTGCGAAAGCCCAGACCGCAGAAACAACGACGGACGAGTAGTCGTCGTCCACTAGGAGATCAGACATGCCGAAGATGAAGACGCACAGCGGTGCGAAGAAGCGCTTCCGGGTCACCGGCAAGGGAAAGTTGATGCGCCAGCAGGCAAACCGACGACACTACCTTGAGCACAAGTCCAGCAGGCGAACCCGTCGTCTCGTGTCCGACGTTGACGTGTCTGCTGCGGATACCCGCAAAATCAAGAAGCTGCTCGGCAAGTAAGCAGCCGCTTCGACACAGTTCCGCTCACTTCAGTTCTGTTCAGCTCAGCTCAGCATCAGACCTAGACGCAGGAGAATCTCATGGCACGCGTGAAACGCTCAGTCAACGCGCACAAGAAGCGCCGCACCACCCTTGAGCGCGCCGAGGGCTACCGCGGCCAACGCTCGCGGCTCTACCGCAAGGCCAAGGAGCAGGTCACTCACTCCCTTGGGTACGCCTACCGCGACCGCAAGGCTCGCAAGGGCGACTTCCGTCGTCTCTGGATTCAGCGCATCAACGCCGCTTCCCGCGCCAACGGCCTGACCTACAACCGCTTCGTGCAAGGTCTGAAAGCTGCTGGCGTCGAGGTCGACCGCCGCATGCTCGCCGAGATGGCCGTGAACGACCCCAAGTCGTTTGCTGCACTCGTTGACACCGCTCGAGCTGCACTTCCCGCAGACCGCAACGCTCCCGCCGCCTAACAGCGTCGACAATCAGTCTTCGATAAGCAACGCAGTCGCGGTGCTGAGCAATCCGCGAGCCGATCGCATCACGTCGCTGCGGCGGCTAGCGAAACGCAACGTGCGCGAAGAGCGACGCCTGTTCCTCGTCGAGGGGCGCCAAGCCGTCACTGAGGCGCTCGTGGCCATGGCTCGTGGCGACTCAACGGTTCGCGAGTTGTTCCTGGTTGCCGACGATGGCGCCGAGTTAGCGCATTTGGAGATGTTGGCGGGGGAGGCAAATGTCTCCGTCGAGTTCGCAACCGCGGAGGTTATCCGCGCGCTGGCCGACACCGTGGCGCCGCAGGGCGCGGTGGCTGTCTGTGAGTACCTCGACCAGCCACTTTCAGCGGTCATCAGTCCCCAACCGAATCTCATCGCGCTGGCTGCCCAGATCCGAGACCCCGGAAACGCGGGCTCGCTCATCCGGGTAGCGGATGCGGCTGGCGCGGACGCCGTGCTGCTGAGTGAGGGGTCGGTCGACGCCTACAACGGGAAAGCTGTCCGCGCGTCAGTGGGCAGTTTGTTTCATGTGCCCATCGTCGAAGGAGTTTCCACGTTGTCGACGATCGAGACGTTGCGCCGTGCAGGAATGCGTGTGCTCGCGGCAGATGGATCTGGCGCGGTAGACCTCGACTCGACTGAGGTCACGGCGATGTTGGGCGACCCAACGGCATGGGTGTTTGGCAATGAGGCGTGGGGCTTGCCCGATGACCTCAAGCAAGTAGTCGATGCTGTAGTGCGCATTCCCATTTACGGACGCGCGGAAAGTCTTAATCTCGCCACAGCTGCGGCCCTATGTCTGTACGCGTCCGCCCGCGCGCAGGCTTAATTGATGCAGCGTTGATTGGCTGATGAACCGTTGATTGTCTGATGAACGCTAGGGTCCGCGCGGGTCGCTAGAGAGTGCGCAGCGAGCAGGACCAAGGAACCACAAGCGACCGTTGGCCCCGGCATCTGGCTCTTCGGCTTCGATGCGCCACGGACCCTCATGCACCCTTCGGTGGTGATAGCGGCAGAGCAGGCATCCGTTGACTAGATCTGTCGCGCCGTCGGACCGCCACGGGGTGATGTGGTGCGCATCGGTCTAGCGAGGCGGGCGCGTGCAACCGGGGAAGCGACAGCCGCCGTCTCTCACAGCCAAGGCGCGGCGTTGGCCTGACGTGAAAAGCCTCTGCGTGCGGCCAAGGTTGAGGGGTACCGAGTCGGGTCCGAGAATGATGCGTGAGACGCGTGCATCGCAGCCAATGCGCTCTGCAGCGATGGGCGTCAAGAGCCCAGCGCTCTGGTCGACGTCGGGCATGATGGCCGCCGGAGCCCCCTTCTCGTTGAGAAGAGATCCGAGCGGAACGAGTATCTGCAGCTGGGCTGGCGTTCCCCCGAGATGCGGCAGTTGGTCGGCGGACATCGCGGCCAAGGCAACCTCGATCAAGCCATCGGCACGACGCTGGCTGGTCGTGCGCATGTCATCGTCACCTGTCGGGACCAGGAACGGAGCAAGGGCCGTACCGAGCACGGCAGTAGCCTCGGAGTCGAGCAGACCATCGAGGGCGGTCATGCCGTCGAGCAACGGCGACAGGTGCAGATAGCGACGGTCAAACTGTCTTTCGTTTTCGGCGAAGGCGCCATCGGGATCGATGGTGTGACGCAGGGCGCGGCCGGCTTTCCGGAGTCGAACGGGATCGAGGCTAGGTGCCAGTTCGGTGAGAAAGGAGACGGCCTCCTTAACCGTGTCGCCGGGAAGGTCGCAGACTGCCCGTTCGATAGCGGCAACGTGGCCGAAGGACAACTCACCGCGCGCGAGGAGTTGACATGGCGAAGCGAGAAAGGTTCGCGAGGCGCGGGCAACCCGAACTCTTTGGGCCGCATCTGCAGCCGAGAGGTAGAGGCTGCTTTGCAACCAACCCACCGCATTTGGTGCGGCTTTGAGCACCTCGGCATCTCCCATGGCATCGAAAGTTGTCAACGTCTCCAGGAACATTGACTCGCTTGCATCGATGAGCCGCCTAATCGCTGCCAATGCCTTGCTGCGATCTTCAGGGTTCCCCAGGCTGCCCTGCATTTCCCTGAGTTCCTGAACCTCGTCAGTGAGACGCGTCATCTCATCCGCGAGGGATCCAGCTGGGTTCAAAGAGTGCCTCCATCGATCACTGAGCGTTTAGCTGCGAAGCGAGTTCAGTAGCGCGGCACGGAAGCCTCAAGAAAAGGGACTTCGGCCATTCGATGAATCACCCGGATGAACCGTCGTGATGGGTGCCTAGCACCGCGTTGGTGGGTCTTGTCGTTTCTGCTCAGTCATCGAATCGAACGTATGTTCGAGTATAACCGTGGGGGCTGACAGGGGCAAGCGGGTGCACAGGTTTGCCGACAGGCATACCGGCTCGGCGGTCAGCGACTGGCGCCCGCGGGCATTAGGCTCCCGGCGTGTCACGCGAGTCCGGGTACGACGAGCTGCCTGATGGCGTCATCGTCGTCGCGGCAGATGGCCGGGTGCTGTCTTGTAACCGGGTGGCTGTCCGCCTCCTTGGCGTCCCCGCAGAGGAGCTACTCGGTCTGCCGCTCCAAGATGCACTCCCTCTGGCGGACTCAGCAGGGCGTGACTGGTGGAAGGTGAGTAACCCCTTCGGCGGCCTGTCGACGCGCAGCCGCCAAGTCGAGCGAGTCCTGCAACTTCCCGATGGTCGCTACCTGCTCGTCACGGCTGCCTATATTCGCGAGTCCGTGGGCGGCGCGGTGCAGCGGTTGGTCATTAGCTTTCGCGGGACGGAGGCCCGCGACCGAGCCGAGCGCGAACATGCCGACCTCATTGCCACAGTTGCGCATGAACTCCGCTCGCCGCTCACTGGGGTGAAAGGGTTCACCTCGACACTGCTCAACAAGTGGGACCGGTTCACTGAAGAGCAACGGCGGTTGATGCTCGAAGCCGTTGACAGCGACGCAGACCGACTCACGAGGCTGATTGCCGAGTTGCTCGATGTTGCCCGTATCGACTCAGGGCGTCTGGAGTTGCGACGGGTGCCGACCGACTTAGGCGAGCTGGTCAGGCGGCGTATCGACGCGAAAGTTGTCTCCGGGATCGAGGCAGAGCGTTTCGAACTCCTCATGGCCGAAGACTTGCCCGAGGCCTGGGTCGATCCAGACAAGGTAGGACAGGTGGTCGACAACCTGATCGAGAATGCGCTCCGCCACGGAGACGGCAAAGTGACGGTCACAGTGCGGCAAGACCCCGATGGATTGGTGCTGTCGGTGGCTGATGAGGGCCCAGGCGTGCCTCCGGGCCAGGCACATCGCATCTTCGGTCGGTTCTGGAAGGGCGCCGAGCGTGGCGGAACCGGTCTTGGGCTCTATGTGGTGAACGGAATCGTCGAAGGTCATGGTGGGCGGGTTGCGTTGGTGCCCCCGCCTGAGGGTGGCGCCCGTTTCGTGGTCGTCCTGCCGCTTGGTGACCCAACGGCGAGTGGCGCGGAGGACGCTGGGGCGCCGGCCTCCTAAACTTGCGGTGAGACAGAAGGAAGACCCCACTCGGCGACCCATGAAAGGGTTTCTCGCAATGTCAGCGCCCAACTCATCGTTTGACCCAGTTGAGGTGACCGCGCTGCAACCTGCGGAACTCGATCGGGCCCGCGACGACGCGATCGCCGCTATCTCGGCAGCGTCCGACCTGGAGGCGCTCAAACAGGCTCGCCTGGCGCACGCTGGAGATAAGTCGGCTCTCGCCCTTGCCAACCGTGAGATTGGCGCCCTTCCCCCACAGGCAAAGGCTGATGCCGGAAAACGTGTCGGGGTTGCCCGCGCCGCGGTACGCGACGCACTCGCCCTCCGCGAGGTCGAACTAGAACGTGAACGCGACCAACGCGTCCTCATCGACGAACGCGTCGACGTGACGTTGCCTACTGATCGGCTCCCCAGAGGTGCTCGGCACCCGATCACTACCTTGCAGGAACGCATCTCAGAACTGTTCGTGGGGATGGGCTACGAAGTGGCAGAAGGCCCCGAGGTCGAAGCGGAATGGTTCAACTTTGACGCGCTTAACATGCCGCCCTCGCACCCAGCTCGCGACATGAGTGACACGTTCTTCGTTGAATCACCAGACTCCGGCGTGGTCCTGCGCACGCACACATCACCGGTGCAGATTCGCACGATGTTGACTCGTCGTCCGCCCATCTACGTCATTTGCCCCGGTCGAACTTTTCGCACCGACGAGCTGGATGCAACGCACACGCCAGTCTTCGTCCAGGTCGAAGGCTTAGTCATCGACAAGGGCATCACCATGGCGCACCTCAAAGGCACCCTCGACCACTTCACCACGTCGATGTTCGGTGAGGGAATTACTACTCGACTTCGCCCATCGTACTTTCCGTTTACTGAGCCCAGCGCTGAACTCGACCTTAAGTGCTTTGTCTGTCGCGGAGAGTCAGTCGGCAACCCCGACCGTCCGTGCCGCACATGCTCGTCAGAGGGCTGGATCGAGTGGGGTGGCTGCGGAATGGTCGACCCACGGGTGCTCGCTGCATGTGGAATAAACCCAGACGAGGTTTCCGGATTCGCGTTCGGCGTGGGTGTTGAGAGGGCATTGATGTTCCGCAATGGCGTGGCGGATATGCGCGACATGGTCGAGGGTGATGTGCGCTTTACGCTGCCGTTCGGCTTGGAGGTCTGATGCGCGTTCCGGTCTCTTGGCTGCGCGAACTCGTGCCCTATCCCGAAAGCGTTTCATCACGTCAGCTCGCCGACAGGCTCATTAGCCTTGGCCTGGAGGTCGAGACCGTCGACGAGGTAGGCGTCGAAATAAGTGGCCCGCTGGTGCTTGGTCGTGTGCTTACGTTTGCTGAAGAGGAGCACAGCAACGGAAAGACCATCCGTTGGTGTCGAGTCGATGTGGGTACGGAGCACAACGAGCCTGCCTCTGATGACGTTCCTGCCGGCAGAGGGGTCGTCTGTGGAGCGCGCAACTTCAAAGTGGACGACCTAGTCGTCGTCGCGCTGCCTGGAACGACCCTGCCCGGCGGTTTCGCCATTGGTGCCCGCAAAACCTACGGTCATGTTTCCGACGGGATGATTTGTTCCACGCGCGAACTTGGAGTTGGCGACGACCACGACGGGATCTGGATCCTGCCGCCCGAAACTGGTCAACCCGGCGATGACGCAGTGCACACGCTCTCTCTTCGTGACGATGTTCTCGACATCGCCGTCACTCCCGACCGGGGCTACTGCTTGTCGATACGTGGCGTCGCTCGTGAGACGGCGATGGCGTTCGACCTTCCGTTCGTCGACCCAGCAGTCATCACGCTTCCCGAAGAAGAGGGCGAAGGCTGGCCTGTTGTCGTTGAGGACTTTGGGGGATGCGACCGATTCACCACCCGGGGCGTTGCGGGATTCAACCCAGACGCCCTGTCACCGTTGTGGATGCAACGCAGGCTGTCGCTGGCAGGTATGCGTCCGATCTCCCTCGCCGTCGATGTCACCAACTACGTCATGCTGGAACTCGGCCAGCCGCTCCACGCCTACGACCGAAACCGATTGCAAGGGCCGATCGTGGTCCGGCGTGCAACTGCGGGCGAGACGATGACCACCTTGGACGGCGCACATCGAACCCTCGCTCCGAGTGACCTGTTAATCACCGACAACTCTGGCGCGATCGGAGTAGCGGGAGTTATGGGTGGCGCGAGCACAGAAATCAGCGCGACGTCGACCGACATCGTCATTGAAGCCGCCCACTTCGACCCCGACACGATTTCGCGCAGTGCCAAGCTCCACAGAGCGCCCAGTGAAGCTTCCCGGCGATTCGCACGGGGGGTCGACACCCAGCTGGCTGAGTTTGCGGCTGAACGAACGGCTGCCTTACTGGTCAAGTACGGAGCCGCGACCTTGCTGCCTGGGCGCACTGTGGTCGAACAGCCGTCGGTACAACAGGCGATTCCCTTCGACCCATCGCTGCCGAGTCGTTTAGTTGGGTGCGAATATGCACCCGCGGATGTCACCACGACGCTGACGCGCATCGGCTGCCAGGTCGCACCGCAACCCAGCGTTGGCGAAACACACCATGGCGTCTTGGTTACTCCTCCCTCATGGCGTCCTGACCTCACGCTGCCGGCAGACCTTGTTGAAGAAGTTGCACGGGTGGCCGGCTACGAGCAGATCCCGTCCGTCCTGCCGCATGCGCCGGCTGGCGAGGGGCTCACAGAGAACCAGCGGCTACGGCGGCGGATTGGCCTGGCGTTGGCCGGTGCCGGATTCGTTGAGGTCCTTTGTTATCCCTTCCTAAACCCGCAGGTATACGACGACCTCGCGCTCCCTGCCGACGATCCGCGCCGGAACGCCCTTCGAATTGCGAATCCCCTCTCCGATGAGGAGCCCGAACTTCGGACCACCTTGCTCCCCGGACTGCTTGCCACTCTGCGACGAAACGTTGGCCGCGGCTTCGAAGACGTCGCGCTGTTCGAAGTCGGAACGGTGTTTCGCCCAGCAATTGGTGAACAACGGGGCGGCCGTGCCGAGCCGTCGCAGGTTCCGCGCCCCAGCGTTGCTCACCGACCCAGCAACGACGAGTTGGCCGAGTTGGATGCGTTGTTGCCGCATCAGCCGCTGCGGGTGGCGGCTGTGCTTGCCGGTGCTCGTGAGCCGGGCGGGTGGTGGGGCAATGCTCGCGAGTCGCAATGGAGTGACGCGATCGAGGCTGCGCAAATAGTGGCGGGCACCGCACACGTAGAGCTGGGCGTTAGTGCCGATGACCACTCGCCGTGGCACCCCGGACGTTGCGCAGCGCTCAGGTTGGGTAACACCGTGGTCGGGCATGCGGGAGAGTTACATCCGCGAGTCATTGCTGCCTTAGGGTTGCCTGCTCGCACCTGCGCGATGGAAGTCGACGTCAACCTCGTCGTCGACAACGCCCCGAGGGTTGCGACGGTTGCCCCACTCATTTCGCCGTACCCCGTCGCGAAAGAGGACGTCGCGCTGGTTGTTGCCGATTCCGTACCCACTGCGCAGGTAGCCGAGGCCTTACGTGACGGGGGAGGGGAGTTGCTGGAGTCGGTGCGACTCTTCGATGTCTTCGTGGGGGAGCAGGTGGGGGTCGGGAAGCGATCACTGGCGTTCTCCTTGCGCCTCCGAGCTCCTGATCGGACGTTGACCCCAGAAGAGGTTGTGGCTACTCGCGAAGCTGCTGTCGCCGAGGCGGGACGCCGCACAGGAGCAGTGCTGCGCAGCTAGCGGGCCGGAAATTGCGCCAGAAGCAGCGGCGACGCGCGTAGGCTGTACCAATGCCGCTGCAACGACAAAGCCGGACCGCAGGAGCCTTGCCGCGTGCCTTCCAAATGGGCATCGATGCCGTGCTGGCGTTTCTGACACTCTTCGTGGTGCTGACGTTTTTCGGATGGCTCATCCCGGTCGTCCCCGGGCTAGACGACGGAAAGAGTTTCGCGTTTGCGCTCTGCAGCGGTGCAGGCCCCTGCGACATGACGTGGGTCACTGAACTCGACGGCACCAGTGGCATCACGTTCTGGATCTCCATGTTCCTCGCCCTGGGGACGTTCGTGCTGACATCCGGCGCGCTTTCGCAGAGCCGAAAGTCGATGGGAATGAGCGCAGCAAGCACGATTCCCATCCCCAGGCGAAACTTAGGCACGAGCGACACAAATCCTCCCGGGCGCTTCGCCATGGCCAGTCGCTGGACGATCGTGCTCGTCGTCTTCATGCTCGGCGCGCTTTTTGGCGGCGGGATGTTGGGCGTATTGCTGGTCGTGTTGTGTTGGCTGCCAAGCCTTTTTGGACCGCGGCTTGCGCTGTACGACTTTCTCGCCGGCGTCGCGATCGCCGAGGTCTCCCTGGTGGACCGTGAGATAGCCGTGGCGCCGCAAGCCTGATGACTTCTTGATCCGGGGGTCACCCGTCAGGCAACTTTCCTGGCCAGCGACCCACCTGATTGGGAAAATATACAGATACCTGTATATTTGTGCAGCATGGGTCAGAGAGCGGCAGTGGTGGGGGCCTCCGGTTATGCGGGCGGAGAGCTGCTGCGCCTGCTGGTGGGCCATCCGTCGCTGGAGATCGGACCGCTGTGCGCGGGCTCATCTGCTGGACGATCGCTGGGCGAACTGCACCCCCACCTAACGAGCCTGGCGGATCGCATCGTGAGCGCGGTTGACATCACTGAACTCTCGGCGAGTGACATCGTTTTCCTGGCGTTGCCGCATGGCGAGTCTGCCGGAATCGTGCAGCAGCTCCCCGAGTCGACACCGGTCATCGATCTGGGGGCCGACTTCCGTCTTGGGGATGAATCGTCGTGGGATGCGTACTACGGCGGCAGCTATGCAGGTGTCTGGACATATGGGCTGCCGGAAATGCCAGGGCAACGGCAGGGCATCGCCGCTACGTCGCGGGTGGCCAACCCTGGGTGTTACGCCACCGCCATTGCGCTCGCTGCGGCGCCCGCCGTGGGTGCCGCAGTGGCCGACCCATCGGACACGGTGGTCGTTGCCGCATCAGGCACAACAGGTGCCGGCCGAGGGCTCAAGCCCGGGATGCTGGCCTCGGAGGTCATGGGGTCAATCAGTACGTACAAGGCAGGCGGGGTCCACCAGCACACCCCCGAAATCGAACAGACACTTCGTTCGTTAACCGACAAACCTGTTCGTCTCAGCTTCACTCCCATGCTGGCACCGATGCCGCGCGGCATTCTCGCCACCGTGAGCATGCCGATTCTCGACGGAGTCACCGCCCAACAGCTGCGTGATGCCTATCGAGATTGGTACAGCCACGAGCAGTTCGTTCACCTCCTACCGGAAGGAAGTTGGCCGCGCACCTCTGATGTTGTCGGTACCAACGCTGCCCATCTGCAAGTGGCCCTCGACGGCCACGCAGACAGAGTCACCGTGGTGGCGGCCATCGACAACCTCGGCAAGGGAGCGGCCGGCCAAGCCGTCCAGAACGCGAACCTGGTGATGGGGTTCGCTGAGGAAACCGGGCTAGCTATCGACGGGTTGGCGCCATGAACGACGCCATCGGTCGCGGGGTACTGGCCGCTCAGGGCTTCCGCGCAGCTGGCGTTGCTGGCGGACTCAAGGAGGACGGCGGCCTCGACGTCGCGCTCGTCGTCAACCATGGGCCGACGCGTCACGGTGCAGCTGTGCTGACCTCCAACCGTGTTCATGCGGCACCCGTCTCGTGGACGCGTGAGGTAGTGAGTGATGGCAAGGTTGCGGCGGTGGTGTTGAACTCAGGCGGCGCCAATGCATGCACAGGACCGCAGGGGTATGTCGACACTCAAGAGACAGCACGAGAAGTTGCCACTCTGATCAACGTACCGGCAAGCGATGTGGCGGTCTGCTCGACCGGACTTATCGGTGAACCTCTCAACATGAGTGCACTCATCATGGGGATTCACAAAGCACATGCCGCGCTCGGTTCTGACGATGCTCTGGCGGCCGCGCAAGCCATCATGACAACCGACACGGTGCCGAAGACAGCCGAGCGGCGCCTGGGCAGTGTGACCGTTGGGGGAATGGCCAAGGGCGCTGGAATGCTGGCGCCTGGACTCGCGACCATGCTGGTGGTTATCACCACAGACGTCCGTGCTGAAAGCCACGAGTTGAACCACGTCCTTGGGCAGGCGTGCACGGAGACCTTCGATCGGATCGACTCCGACGGCTGCATGTCCACCAATGATGCAGTCATTCTGATGTCGAGTGGTGCGTCCGGAAGCAGCGTGGGAGGGGAAATCTCCCTAGCTGAGGTTCAACAGCTCGTGACGGATGTCTGCGCCGACCTCGCCCAACAGCTGATTCGAGATGCCGAGGGTGCCAGTAAGGACATCCGCATAGAGGTAGTGGGAGCAGCCACCGTCGACGACGCCGTGACCGTGGGGCGGTCGGTGGCGCGGAGCAACCTTTTCAAATGCGCAATCCATGGTGAGGATCCCAACTGGGGGAGGGTGCTGTCCGCAGTTGGTACCACGGACGCGCGTTTTGACCCTGAAGAGCTAGGCGTAGCAATCAATGGCGTCTGGGTAGCCAAGAAGGGTGCCGCAGCTGCCGATCGCTCTCTCGTCGACCTCAGCCAGCGCGCCGTCAACGTCACGGTGGACCTCGCGGCTGGCAACAGGACCGCGGCGATCTGGACAAACGACCTCACCGCTGCCTACGTGCACGAGAACTCGGCGTACTCCTCATGAGTAGCCACAGGCCGCTCAGCGCGGAAGCCAAGGCGGAGGTGCTCGCGTCGGCATTGCCGTGGCTCGAGGAGTTTCGCGGCGCAACCATCGTGGTGAAGTACGGCGGTAACGCGATGACGAACGACGATCTCAAGCGATCGTTCGCCGAGGACATCGTGTTCCTTCGTCGAGTGGGACTTCGGCCGGTCGTGGTCCATGGAGGCGGACCTCAGATCAATCACATGCTCGATCAACTCGATCTGCCCGCAGAATTTAGCGGTGGGCTCCGTGTCACCACACCGGAGGCCATGCAGGTGGTGCGCATGGTCTTAACTGGGCAGGTTCAACGTGACATCGTCGGACTCATCAATCAGCATGGCCCGCTGGCCGTGGGGATGTCGGGCGAGGATGCCCACCTGTTCACCGCCGAGCGGCAGACGGTTGACGTCAGCGGAAAGTCTGTCGATCTGGGGCTCGTCGGGGAAATCACCAGCGTCGACCCTGGGTTTGTGGAAACCGTCCTCGACGACGGCCTGGTGCCGGTCGTTTCAAGCATTGCGCGCGCAGACTCCGACGATCCATCCGAAGTTCTTAATGTGAATGCCGACATGGCGGCCTCCGCACTGGCGGTCGCCCTGGGTGCCCGCAAACTGGTGATGCTCACCGATGTCGCTGGTATCTACTCCGATTGGCCGCAGACGGACGAGCTCATCAGTGAGATCAGTGCGAGCCAGGTACGCAGTTTGCTGCCCACCATGGACGGGGGGATGGTCCCCAAAATGGCTGCGTGTTTGGGCGCAGTAGAAGGTGGAGTGGGTAAGGCGCATGTGCTTGACGGTCGCGTCGCCCATGCCCTCCTGTTGGAGATCTTTACTAGCGAGGGGATAGGCACCCAGATTGTCCCCGAACTTGTCCAGGAACCCGCCCTCAAGGTGGTGAAGTGATGTCGGTGCCGAAGACCAAGACAGCACGCCAGCAGCGCATCATCGACGCTGTCACAACGCATGCAGTTAAGTCGCAGTCAGACCTCGCCGCTCTCCTGTCTCAAGACGGCGTCGACGTCACCCAGGCCACTCTGTCCCGCGACCTCGATGAGTTAGGTGCTGTGCGCGTGCGTACCCCTGATGGAGCGCTCGTGTATGCGGTACCGGCCGAGGGAGGGGACACTTCTCCGGTCGCGGCAACGCAGGACCAC
>Ga0190272_10000297_pt1 | contig 27885 bp, 22 predicted proteins | sample Popmic504T_FD_133746 | JGI IMG/M metagenome (GOLD analysis project Ga0190272, IMG submission 133746) | Populus adjacent soil microbial communities from riparian zone of Shoshone River, Wyoming, USA - 504 T | ecosystem: Environmental > Terrestrial > Soil > Riparian zone | place: USA: Wyoming...
CCGGCGAAGCCGGCGCCGAAGGTCTCGAGGTTGGTCCGCGAGCCGACGCGCGTCGGCTCGTCGAACATGTTGAAGAAGTCGTCGATCTCCTTCGTATCGGTCTGGGAGGTGGCGGCGAGCGGGATCGTCGCGCCCTCGGCGTAGCCCTGCGCGGAGTTGCCCTTGGTGATCTCGACGTACTTGAGGCCGAGCGCGGAGCGCGGGCGGATGATCAGCGTCGAGTCCTTCGGCAGCGGGACGATCCGCTCGTCGAGGTCGAGCGTCAGGTTGGCCGCGACGGCGCCGTTCTCCTGCGGGTCCGTCTCGATGGTGGTGACCACGCCGATCCGCGAGCCGCCCATCCGGACCTCGTTGCCCTTGACGAGGCCGTTGGCGTTCGGGACGTTGGCCGTGAGGCTGTAGGTCGGGACGAACGGCAGGCCCTCGTTCGCGTTGTAGGAGAGGAAGACGGCGACCATCGTCACGATCACCGTCACCGCCCCAATCAGCACGGGGCTGCCCGAGAGCACCGAGGTTCCAGCGCGCCGGTTGCTCATCGTCCCTCTCCGAAGAGGTAGTCGAGCAGCGGCTCGGCGTCCTCCGAGTCGAGCGGGACGCCGGCGATCGCCTTGTCCGGCGCGGTCGCCTGCTCGAGCTCCTCGGGGGTCTTCGGCTCGGACGCCTGGGTGGCGGCGGCCTTCACGGGATCGCCGTACTGCTCGAGCGTCGATCCGCAGTTCTCGGGCTCACGCGGGTTGTCACCCGTCCGGGAGACGCAGGAGCCGTTGAACACCAAGCTCGACCGCACGTAGTGGCCCTTTGCGTCGACCCCGTTCACGGTGCCCGTGTAGAAGTAGATGAGCTTCATCAGCTCCTCGATGCCGCCCGTGTCGTCGAAGCTGCCGAACAGCTTCGCGAGGTTGCTCGTCGCCGGCCGCAGCGGACGGCCGAGCTCGTCGAGATCGCCGATCAGCGGCCGGATCGCCGGGAACAGCTCGCGGGCGCGGTCGCCGAAGTCGCCGAGCGAGACCAGCGCCGGCGTCGCCGCCTCGAAGAACGGCCCGGTGCCCGCGACGGTCGCGTTGATCGCCTTCGCCTGGCTGTCGAGGCTGTTCAGCGCCGGCGTCATCTGGTCGGCGAGGCCGGAGAAGCGGTCGGCGGTCGGCTTCAGCTCGCGCAGGAAGCCCGGGAAGCGCTCGAAGTTGCGCTCGATGTCGTCGCCGCGCTCGGCCGCGGCCGCGGCGGTGGCGCCCGCCTCGTCGATGAAGCCGGCGGTCTCCTTGCGCTTCTCGACCCAGGCGGCGAGGACGGTGTCGGACTCGTCGATCAGCCGGCCCAGCAGGCGATCCTGGTCGGCGAGCACCTTGATCCAGCCGTCGAACTCCTTGAGCGCCGGGTTGGCGCGCCGCACGGCCTCGCGCAGGCGGTCGCCGTTGCCGGCCAGGCCGGCGCCGAACTCGTTGATGATCAGGCGCAGGCCCTCGCGCTGCGGCATCCGGTTGATGTTGCGCAGCAGGTCCTCGCCGACCGGCGTGACGTTGTTGTCGGCCGGCAGCAGGTGCTGCCCCTCGCCACGGCCGTCGTCGATCCGCGCCAGCTCCGGCGCGGGCGGCTGGCCCTCCTTCTGCGGCCGCGTCGGCGTGCACTCGATGAACTGCTCGCCGATCAGCGACTGCAGGCGGATCTGGCACTGGGCGTCCTTGCGGAACGGGACGAACGCCGGGTCGTTGATCTTCAGGACGATCGCCGCCTGGTTCTGCTCGGTGAGGTCGACGTCGTCGATCGAGCCGACGACGACGCCGGCGATCTTCACGTCCTCGCCCGGGATCACGAAGCTGCCGTTGTCGAAGACAGCGCGAACCAGGTACTCGTCGCCGTCGTCACCACCCGCAGCGATGCTGAACAGCGCGCCGACCGCGATGCCCGCGGCGACCGCGATCGCGACCGCGCGACCGCTGGTGAGCTTCTTCACGCGCGGATCCGTGCTCACGGGGTGCCCCCGATCACCTGCGACGGGTCGCAGTCCGGGTTGGCCAGCTCGCCCATGTCGACGAACGGCGCGGAGCCGTCGGCCGGACGCGGAGCCGCCGAACCCGGGCAGCGACGCAGGTTGCCTTCGCTGAGATACGGGCTGGAGCCACGCTCACCCGCCGGCTTCGGGGTCAGGCTGCCGCCGTCGCCGTCGTCGGCGAAGCTGAAGTTGTCGAAGACGGGCATCGACCGCGCATAGTGGCCGTTCGCGTCGTACGGAGCCATCGCACCGCCGAAGCTGCGCAGCCAGGCGACGAGATCGGGGCTGTAGGGGCGGATGAAGCCCCAGATCGGCGTCGACTGCTTCAGCGACTCGCTCGCGCGCGGGAACGCCTTGTCGGCCATCTTCGACAGCGGCGGCAGGTCGACCATCGTGTCGTAGAGGTCGTTGCCGGCGCCGGGGCCGTTGAACATTTTGCGCAGCTCGGTGAAGATCGGGACCGACTCGGCGCCCAGGTTGCCGAAGCGGCGCAGGAAGCGCGGCAGGACCTTGGCGCTCGGGCCCGACTCGACGACGAAGCGCTCGAGGTCGTCGATCGCCGGACCGCGCAGCGAGGCGAACGTCTTGCTGCCCTGGCGCAGCGCCGGGGGCAGATCGACGAGAACCCGGTTCAGCGACTGGGTGTCGGCGCTCAGCGCGGCGGCGGTGGTGCCCGCGTTGTCGACCAGGTTGGTCAGGTCGGCGCCGCGGCTCTCGATCGCTCCCATCGCCTTGGAGGTCTCGATCAGCAGCTCCTGGAAGTTCTCGCTGTCGCGGTTGAGCTCGCCGAACAGCTTGGTCGCCTGGACGAGCGTCGGCGGGAAGTACTTGGCCGAGGTGTTTGCGTTCTCCTCCTGGCCGGCATACCAGTCGGCGAAGCCCTGGATGAAGTGGTCGAGCCCGTCGCGGGTCTTCGGCGTGAAGGTGTTGAAGAGCTGATCGATCTCGACGATCGACTTCGTCTTGTCGCCCGAGATCGTCGCGCCGTCGTCGAGCTCGGCCTTGAAGTTCGGCGCCGGGCTGATGTCGACGAAGCGGTTGGCCGTGCCGACCAGTCCCTGCCAGCGGATCGTCGCGGTCGTGCCGCTGTGCAGCGGGGCGTACTCGTCGGCGACCGAGACGGTCAGCTCTGCCTGACCGCTGTCGGTCAGCTCGATCGCCGTGACCTCGCCGACCGAGGTGCCGCCGACGCGCACGAGGTCGCCCTTGACCATCTGGCCCGCGTTGTCGAAGACCAGCTTGTACTCGTGCGCGTCATCGCGCGTGACCCAGATCGCGAGCAGTGCGATCAGGGCGAAGGCGATCGCGCCGGCGGCGAGCAGACGACCGGGACCCCGGGTCGTGGCCGCGGCAACGCTGGCTGGCTGGCCAGCCGCCGCTCCCGGGGTCTCGTCTGTGCGCTGGGTCAAGGTCTCCTCCCGCGGAGAGCAGCGCTGCGGCCAGCCCCAGCCTCAGCCTGCACCTCCGTCCGGCAAGGCATCGTATATGGCGCTGAATAACGGTGCCAGGGGGAACCCATGTCAGCGAACACGTTGACGAACCGCGCGCCCGAATGCGCCGGTCGAACTTGTTCCTCTCGACTCGATAAGCAGGTGTTTCGCTGGCGCTGGCGGCCGTGTACTTCCGCGTGTATATTGGCCTGACCACCCGTGGCCCTCGATAGCAGCTCAAGAGCAGCTCGCGCCCCCCACCAGCTCCCCCCTGGCCGGCACGGCTTGGCGCGCAGCTTCGTAGCTCGCAATCAGCGTGAGCGCATCCTCGCTGCTGTGGCGCAAGTCGCCAGCACGCGCGGCTATGGAGCGATGAGCGTGCAGGACGTCGTGCGCGAGGCCGGCGTCTCGCGACGCACGTTCTATGAGCAGTTCAAGAACAAGGACCACGCGTTCCTGGCCGCCTACGACGAGGCCAGCGGACGGCTGATGACGACGATCCGCAGCGGGATCGACGCGGAGAAGACCTTCGAGGACAAGATCAGCGCCGGCTTCCGCGCCTTCCTCGAGCTGCTGGCGGCGTCGCCGGCCTTCGCGAAGATGTGCATCGTCGAGGTGCTGGCCGCCGGGCCCGAGGCGATCGCCCGCCGTGCGAAGACGATGGAGGACTTCACCGAGATCTTCGAGGTGGCGGCGCAGCAGACGCTCGTCAAGGAGAACCCGCCCTCCCCGCTGATCGCCGAGACGATCGTCGGCGGCGTCTACGAGACCGTCTACCGGCGGATCGCCCGTGGCGAGACCGCCGAGCTGCCGAAGCTGCTGCCCGACCTGACCGAGTCGGCGCTGCTGCCTTACGTCGGCGAGGCACGGGCGGCCGCGCAGCGCAAGCTGCTGCTCGAGGGCCAGCACCCCACCCCCCGCTAGACCGTTCTCGGTCAGCGCAACTTACGCCCGCGCCGCGCGTTGAAGGTACGGTGCAGTTTGCATAGACGGGAGGCCTTCCGTTAGCGTGCTTGATCGCGCTGTCGGCGGGGAAGTTCCTGCCGCGACAACGACTTTCGGATCAGGAGGAGCAAATAGAGATGCGCAAGCTCGCAGTCCTACCGGCAGCCCTGGTGGCCGCCGCTGTCGTGGCGGCCCCCGCCATGGCGCAGGTCCCGGAGACCACGTTCAACTCGACGGCGAAGATCAGCCCGAAGAAGGCGGGCACGAAGAAGAACCCGCGGGGCATCCAGCTCACGGGCAGCCTCACGTTCAGGACGATCACCCCCGGCATCGAGCCGCCGATCGTCACCGGCGGCGACGTGCTGATCGCCAAGGGCGGCGTTTGGGGCGGCGGCAAGTACAAGACCTGCTCGGGCGCCGCGATGCGCAAGGCGCAGAGCACCGACGTCTGCAACCCGAAGTCGATCGTCGGCAGCGGTAGCGGCGTCGCCTTCGCCGACAACGTCGACGCGGCTCCGGACGTCGTCTTCGTCAACGGCGGCAAGAGCACGCTTTGGGCCTTCACCACGCTCTACAACCCGGCGCTGGTGCAGGAGCCGATCCAGATCAAGATCAAGAAGCAGTCGGGCAAGTGGGCCTACAAGGCCAGCTTCCGCGTCCCGAAGGTGCTGCAGGTCATCGGCGGCGTGCCGGTCACCCTGCGTGACTTCGACTATAAGATCGGCGGCAAGTTCAAGCTCCCGGGTGAGCGCAAGGTCACCAACGCGAGCAAGTACGCGCCGAACCTGCTCGCCACGACGAGCTGCCCGAAGAGCAAGAAGTACCCGTACCAGGCAACCGCGCACTACCTCTACAACACGGGGCAGACCGCGTCGAAGCCGTACAACGGGACTGTCGCCTGCAGCTAGCGGCAGTGCTGGCGCCGCGATTGCGGCGCGCATGACATAGCAGCACCGGAAGCGCCCGCCGATTCGGCGGGCGCTTCTGCGTTATGCCCTCGGTTCGCCCGGGCGCTTCCGCCGGGGGCGCTTCCATAAACCGTGCGTGTCTTAGTTGTCAAGAGAGAACAGACGGTCTATGGTTGCCTCATGAGCGATAGGCGACAGGCGGTCAGACTGGCGCCCGGACCGCAGGGCGTGCCGAGGGACGAGGTCGAGCGGGTCCAGCACGATCGGCTCACCGCGGCGATGGCTCACGTGGTCGCCACGGCGGGCTACGAGGAGACGACCGTGGAGGGCGTGCTGGTGCAGGCGGGCGTGTCGCGGCGGACGTTCTATGAGCTCTTCGACGACCGCGAGGACTGCTTCCTGGCCGCCTACGACGAGGCGATGCAGCGGGTGCTGCGCGTCGTGACCGACGCCTACCTCGACGGCGACGTGCCGGAGCGGCGGATCGAGGCCGCGCTCGAGGCCTTCCTGGAGTTCCTGGCCTCAGAGCCGGAGCTGGCGCGAATGTGCGTGGTGGAGGTGTTCGCCGCCGGGTCGCGGGCGCGCGAGCGACGCGCGGCGGTGATGGAGCGGCTGGCCCAGCTCGTGCGGCACGCGCTGAGCGAGCTGCGCGGCGACGACAAGCTCGACCGGCTGTCGGCGCAGGCGCTCGTGGGGGCGGTGCACGAGCTGGTCTACCTGCCGGTCGACCGGCGCGACTCGGCGGCGCTGAGGGGGATGGCGAGCGAGATCGTGGCGACCCAGGTGGCGCCGCTGGTGGCGGTGGCGCGATGACCCCAACCGAGCGAGTCCAGCATGTTTCTGGTGGTGAGGTCGAGGTTGCCGCTCCGCGCTCCCACAAACCCACGGGTACAGGCGTCCGTAGAACACAGGGACAGCGCGCGCCGCGGCGCCTGGGGCAGATCCCGGGCGGACGACACGGGTTGGCGCCGGAGGCCGTGGCGGAGTCCCAGCGCGCCCGGTTGCTTGCCGGCATGGCAGACGTCGTCGCCGAGCACGGCTACGCCGAGACGTCGATCGCCGACGTGATCTCGCGCGCCGGTGTCTCGCGCAAGACCTTCTACCAGCAGTTCGACGGCAAGGACGAGTGCTTCGCCGTCGCCTACGGCGAGGAGATGGACCGCCTGCTCGAGGTGACGCTGAGCGCCTTCGAGGCCGAGGGCCCGCCGTGGGCGCGGCGGCTGCGCGGCGGCCTGACGGCGCTGTGCGGAGCGCTGGCGGGCAACCCAGCCGTGGCGCGGCTGTGCTTCGTGGAAGGGCTCGATGCCGGCCCGATCACGACGGCGCGGCGGCGCGAGGCGCTGCGGGGGCTGCTGCCGCTTTTCGAGGCGGCTCCTTCGGACGCCGTGGGCGACTCGCCGTTCGGCGAGTCCTTGCGGATGGGACGGATCGGCGACCTGGCGGAGATGCTGCGCCAGGAGATCGCCGCCGGCGCCGGCTCCACCCTCCCCCGCCTCGTCCCTGAGCTGACCTACCTGATGACCGTGCCGTTCCTCGGCCCCGAGCGTGCGGCCAGGGAGCTCGACGGCCCGCCGCCCGGGTTGCGGGCGGCGAGCTGATCGAGGAGAGGCAGAGAGGCTGAACGACTAGCCGCGCTTGGCTTTGGCTGCTGCGCGCTTGGCGCGGGCCTTGGCGGCCTTGGTCTGCTTCCTGGTGCACGGGGTCTTCATGCGGATGTCGGTGTCGTGGCGGCGCCCGTTGTGGCCGTCCATCTCTGTCTCGGCTGTGTGGCGGCCGGCGCAGAGGTTGATCTTTGCCTTGCGGGTCCTTGTGACGGCGAGGATGCCGTTGGACCCGCCTTGGATGTTGAGGTTGAACTGGCTGATCGGCGCATCGGGCACGTTGGCGAATGTGTTGACGAGCTTGCCGGCCTTCGTCGTCGAGCTCTCGCCTTTGAGGTTGATCGCGATCTCGCCGCGGAGCGCGACGACGATCATCGGCAGGGTGCGGATCTCGTTGCCGGTCTTGGGGTCGATGCGGACGTTCTTGACGAAGTAGACGTTGCCGGTCAGGTCGTTTCTGAGCAGCGGTGTCTTCGCCCTTGCCCTGCCGACGATGCTGCCCTTGGGGCAGTGGTTCTCGAGGTCGGGCTTGGTGCCGTCTGCGAACTCACAGAGCGCCTGGGCGTTCTGCGGGTCCAATGCCAAGCTCTTCGGCAGCCTTACGACTGCCTGCTCGATTCCCGCCTCGCCGACGCCTTGCTGGGTGACGGTCGCCTTCACACCCGGGTGCTTGCCGGTCGTGACCTGCTTGCGACCCGTCAGCGCGAGCTTGAGGTTGGGCTTAAACGGCAGCGCCGAACAGCCCGAGGCGCTGAATGGCGTCGTCGCTCCGGCGGTCGCGCCACGGTTGGAGTCAAAGCTCGCTCCGACTTGCTTTTGAGCGCAGTCGGATGGGTTGAGCATGAACCCGGACCGGTCGACGTTGACCGTGACCGACCGGACCCTTAGTGGTACGCCGTGCCAGATCGTCGGCAATGGATCACTGGTCGCCGACACCTGGGCGGTCGAACGGTCGACACACACCTTTTGACGGACAACGATGTCGCCGAGATCGGTCTCGGGTGTGGTGCCGTCGAACGGGCCGGCGACGACTGGGACGACTACGGCGAGGCCGTAGGCACAGCCCTTGTAGCCCTCCGTGAGGTAAGCGGTGCCTTTCTGCTCGAGCACGAACGGATCGCCGGTGCCGGCGGTCGCGTCAACGGTCCCGATCCGGCTGGCGGCAGGACAAGCGCCGGCCTGGACCTGGCTGTCGGTGCAGAGCGGGACGTCCTTGACCGACGCCAACAGACCGGTCGGCAGCTTCGCGGTCAAGCCGTCGACCCACTGCTCCCCATCCTGACGCGAGAACTTGAAGCTGAAGCTGCCGGTGCCGCGCGCCTTCTGGGTCGACATTCCGGCCGTCAGTTTCGGCGCGAACCCAAGACCACAGCTGCCGGCGATGTCGAACGGCGAGGACTGCGTGACGTCGGCGGTGCCGCTCCACGGGGTCAGGGTTGTCGAGGTCGGCGCCTGCCCACACGTCTGGGGTGTCGCGAGCAGGCCACGCGAACCGCCGCGGACCTCGACCTGCAGGTGGTCAAACGGCAAACGCGGGTTGTTGTCGAACGTCGCGACCAGACGGCCCGTCTGCGGGTCAGCGGTAGTAGAGCCAGGTAGCTTGACGAGGATGCCGTAGCGGTCGTTGCGCACCACCAGGAACAGGCGGAGCATCTCCCCGGACATCGGATCGGTGCTCTTCGGCGTGCCGAGATACATCACGCCTTCGAGCGGCTGGTCGACCAGCGGTGAGGTGACCTCGACGGTGCCGATCTTCGACGCGTCTGGACACGACGGCTCGCTCTTGCTGCCCAACCCGATCTGGGCGTCAGAGCAGCCCTTAAGCCCTGTAGCGCCTGACGGGTTGACAGACAATCCCTCCGGCAACTCGACGACCGACTTCTTCAAATGCGACGTGGCGATCTCGTTGGGGTCGAGCAAGCCGTCCTGGGGCAGGTCGATCGATGCCTCTAGGCCTGAGGCGGAGTCTGCTGCCGCGGAGGTCGGCTCCACAGTCATCGCGGGCTCGAACGGCACCAGCTCACAACCTGTCAGCGGGGGCGAGTCACTCGACACCGGAGCAGAGAACACGTTGGGCTGCTGCCACGAGCTCTTGCTGAGCAGGGTGGGCAGCACACCCCCATTGCAATCGGTCGGGTTGGTAAAGAACGCCTCGCCGTTGGCCGCAGCCGGGGTACCATCGAGCGCGAAGAAATTCCCGTAGACCTTGTAGTAGGCGATGACGTTCGGAACGGTGACCGTCACGCCGTAATCGCTGTCACTGCGCAGCGACGCGACCGCGGTGACCTTCGAATCGAGGTAGGAGAACGTGAACTGGCCCGCATAGCCGTCGGCTGGCTCCTCGTTCGCGATCCAGGTCGGTAGACCGCCGTCAACCGTGAAGGAGCCGGCCATCGGGGTGTTGTCGCCGAGGACGGTGTCAATGTCGATGCAGCCGGTCTGGACCTGGGGGCAGCGGTAGGTCACCATCGGGTTGCCGACAAACCCCGGCGGCAGGTCGAGAATGACGTCCCTCGCATCGCCGGCCGGCTTAGCCGACCAAAAGGTGGCGTGACGGTTGGTATTGACCAGAAACATCGCGGACGCGCTGGCGGGATGGCCGCCGGCCTGAGTCGACGGGTTGCCGTCATCGTCGAACGCACCCGCCCAGAACGCCTGGATGCCAGGCTCGGCCTGCTCGTCAGAGACAGTCAGCTGCGCCTGATAGGTATCAGGCGCCGCGGCCCCGCCACCGCTCGCGGTGACAGCGACCGTCGAGCTCGCCGGCGCGCCCGGCCTAACCTGCAACGGAACGAAAATCGTCCGCGCCAACGACAGCGGCGCCACAGAAACAGACCGCTCACACGTCACCATGCTCTGCCCGGCACCCGATGGCAGACAGGACCAACCCGCCCCGGTCGCGGGCCCAGCCGTCACGATCCCCGAAGGCAACGGACCAAACGTCACCGTCGCCGCACCGCTCGACGCGACACCACCAACGTTGGTCGTCACCACCTTCAACACGCTGCTAGACGTCGGCTCGATCTTGACGGTAGCGCCACCGGTGATGCCGCCATTGGTGAGCAGCGGAACCGCGGTCCCAGCGAGCGGACCACCATCGAACTCCACAATATACGGCCGGACGACAGAACTGCTGCCTCCAGGCCCGCCCGACACGCTCACGCTCCCACCACCCGCGCTGATCGACGGCAACGCGCTCAGCGCCCCCTCGACCGCCCCGACCTCAGCGTCGAACGGCAGCGGGTCGGTCGTCGACCCCTCGAAAGTCAACCTGAACGTATCACCGCCGCCCGGCCCGCCGCCCGGCGCACCGGTAACGATGACGTTCTGGCGGTCGTTGACATACGGCTCGAGGTTCGTCGGCCCCGTCGCCGCAAGCACACGCCACGCCGGCGACGCCGCTTGCGCCGACGACACCGAGACGATGGAGGCCAACAGCAAGAACAGCAGGAGGATTCCCGGTCCCACCATACGCCGGCTTGGGTTTGCCTTGATGCGAGTCACTGTCCTGGCCTCCAGTCGGTGGTGGCGGCTCGCGCCTGAGAGCTTCCGCGGTTTCTGGCTTTGGGTTTGGGTCGCATGGCCTTGCTGAATGCGATCCTGCTCGTGACGTCCTTGCGCCCCCCGGCGAGCCTGGCGACCAAAGTGACCCTCAATCCACCGGTCCTGGCGATGTGCCTGCGTGCCGCTCGTGAGAGAGCGACCGGGATGCGTACCGTGCCCGCCGCTGTCCCGTTGCGCGACGCCGACAGCACCGTGACGCGGAACCCGCCGATCGTGGCGGTGCCCCTCAGCGAAACAGCCCCCGGCCGGCTGACCCGCACCGCGACACCGACACGACGGCCAGCAATCAGCCGCGCCCGCTGCGCTTTCGACAACCCCCTCACGCTCAACGCCGCCCGCGGCGCCGACATTAGATCACCCTCACCAGGCTGGCCGGTATCGACCACAGCGCCCGTCTCAGAACCTCCCGCGCCGTGACAGCCGGCTGCGACGAGTGGGTCGCAAGGCGCCTCCGGCGTCGGGGGTGCGGCGAACCCGCCACCGACCCGGGCGTCATAGACATCTGGCTTGGCATCGATGTCCTGCCAGGAGTACTTGTCGACAGTCGTGAAATATACGTCGTCGCCGTTCGCGCTCGCCCCGCCGAAAGCGAGATCGGTGTTTCGGATGCTGTAGCCAGGCGCTGAGCTCGTCCCGATCAGTGAGATCTGCCCGTCCTCCCACTGATACAGGTTCGACCGTCCCTCGATCGCTCCCACCGCTAGCCGGTCATACATACTGAAGAACACCCGCCGCCCGTCGTCGGTCAGCGAACGTGGCGGACTCAACGGATTGCTCGCATCTCCATTGCTGGTCAAAGGAATCGGCCTACTCTCCACAGGTATCGGTGGCACAGACGGATCGGCCTCCCCCACCGGGGGCTTCCCATCCCGCCGACACGACACACACACTGTCGTATCAGTGTCTGCGCTGTAGAGATATGCCTGGGACCGACCATTGCTGTCAATGCCAGTGAGGCTGGCACGAGACTCAAACAACAAATGTCGGCCATCGGGCGTCACCCGCGACCGCAGCGGCGGACCGACGGCCCTTGTGCTCGTAACGAGCAGCACGTTCTCGGTGTCGGAATCGATGTTGTGGACTATGGTGCCGACGAACTTCAGCTTTCCGTTGGGGAAGTCCTCGCTGGTCTCTGACAGGTAGATGCTGTAGCTGTTGTCGGCGAGATTCTGCGCCTCGCTAGGCCCCTTGCCTGGGACGAGTTGGCCGCGCGCGGCGAAGTAGACGCGCGACCCGTCGTCCGATGTGCCGATGGCACCGGCGACACCCGCACCGCCGGCGTTTGAGTCATCTCCAGGGACAGTGAGATCGGTTAGTGTCCCGCCGTCGACCGAGTAGCGGTACAGATCGCAACCCGGACCGTTCCGATGACCTGCCTCGCCTGCGCTGCAGCTCGCCGGCCCGGCGCTGTCGTCGTTGTCGGCCAGGCCCTGCTTCGCGGTGAAGAACACATACTTGCCGTCGGGAGACGCCGTCTCATACCGCGACGGCCCGTCGTTGGGGATATCTGTCTGCGACTGCGACACATCGACTCCCGTCGAGTTGCCGTCCTTGCGAACGAAGACCGCCAAACGGCCAACCTCCGCCGGTTGCGGGCTCGTCAACCTCACAGCCGTGAAGAAGATCCGCGACAAGTCGTCGGAGACCGCATTCCAGAAGTTGCGCGACGGTCCAATTGCGATACTGTCGATGCGGTTCGGCGCGCCAGGGGATGCCTGGACGGGGACGGCCTCTCCGCCGGGGCCTGGGACCTCGCCCACATTGCTGAGGACACCGTCCTCCCAGAGATAGAGCCTCCACACTCCGGCCCCTGGAACACCGGGGTAGTGAAACAGGGAGTAGAACACGACACGGTCGCAACCGTCGTCCGGACCATCGGACATACCAACCACATCGCTAAAGACATCTTGGTCGACAGCCGGGTTGACGGGGTCCACATTGGGGATAGGTGTGTATTCACCGTCAGCGTCTCTGTGGTACAGGATCGAATTGCCGGCATCCAAGACTGCGGTCGGGCCGCCCTCGACCAGCGGCTGATCGCTCGCATAGATGCCACAACTCAGATCAGACGACAACGACCGCGTAAACGACGGATCGCTATAAGATGAGGTGTTAGAAACCCCGGGTGCTGGCATGCTGATCTCTGTCGAGGACCAGCCGGAGTCGCTGCGGTCGGCGCGATAGAGCAGCTCACCCCCGCCTGCTGAGTCCGGTAGCCCGTAGCCCATCGTGTAGGCGATCGACGGCGCCAAGTGCGCTGCCTGAAATTGCATCTCGAACCCCAGCACTGCCCGATGACCGCCGATCCCTACCGGGCCTTTGTCCGGGGGTGAGACCATCTCGTAGCAGCGGCCGTCGGTCAGGCCACAGGAGTTCAAGGTCTCGAATGTCTGGTCTGGGCCTTCGGTGACGCAGGAAACTGTTGACGGGGTGGTGTCGTTTGCGTCGGTCGGGTGACAGTAGTTGGTCGCGACGACGCGGTAGTGGTAGCTGCTTTGTGGCTGCAGGCCCTCGATCGGCTCGTGGACGATCACGCTCTGGCTGCCATCGCCGACCTGGCGCTCGAACGCCGGGACCTCGTTGCCGTAGCTGTCCGTCGCCCCCCACTCGAAGCGATACGTCGTGGGTAGGCCCTCGGGATCAATGTGCGCCCCCAACCTTGCCTCGGTCTGGGTGACCTCGTCGACGAAGGACAACGCGACACGCGGGCCGGTCGAGTCGGTCGTAAACGACGTGGTGGTGCTCGTCGCGGTCGGGCCGGTCGTCGCGACCAGCCGCACCGAGTAGAGAACGCCAGGAGCGAGGCCCGTGACACTCTCAGACACCGAATGGGTGCCCGCGCCGCCGTCGCCTACAGCCACGTCCTGGGCGGGAACGCTGATCCAGTCGACGCCGTTGCTGGTGTACTCGAAGTGATACCGGGTGATGAACGTCGGCGAACCGGGCGGCGGGATATCAACCGCCGCGTTGAACGTCGCCGTCGTCGCACCAACGTCGGTGACCGGCTCGATCGTGACCCCGGGAGGATCGACCGGGCCGAGAATGAACACCCGGCCGAAGTTCGCCGCGCCGGAGTTGGCATAGACACGACCGCTGATACCGACCGCGAGACCGGTGGCGAGCGTGACCGCAGTGGCGGGTAGCGCAGAGCCGGCGGGGTGGGTCTCTATATAGCTGCCGGCACTGTCGTACTCGAGGATCCGGTAGGTCGTCGAGGTCTCCCTCCGCATCACGAAGACGTGACCGTTGGAAGGATCGACCGTGACGTTGACTGCAGCGACGGAGTTCGCCGCCCCGGACGTAAACGTCAGCTGGCCCGGCCCGGTCGCCGGACCGAAGTCCGTCGCCGAGGTCGCGTCCGGCGCGAACTTCAGCACCCGGCACGGGGTCGCCACCGAGCAGGTCCCGGCCGTCAGCGGGCCGCTGGTCGCATAGATCGCATCGGTGCTGTCGACCGCGACAGCCGACGGGCTACCGCCAGTCGTGAACTGGCCCGATCCGTTGCCCGACGTGCCGGCCTGACAAGTCGCCGTGCACGACTCGAGTCCGGTAGCGCCGCCGGGGATGACGTCCCAGCCGAATGCCTTGTCGAAGGCGGCCACGGTCAGGACTCCGCCGGTGACGGTCGTCGAGTACTGCGCCACCCGCAGGTTCCCCGGATCGGGAACATAGACCCGTCCAGGAACGTCCGGATCGACCGCCGGAGTCGACCCTGCCGCAAACGCACCGAAACGGCCCGCATTCGCGCCTGCAGCGGCGGCTTGGCAGCCGGTGGCGGTCGTGCAGAAGTCGGGGCCTGAGGGGTTCGGGTCTCCGGGTAGTACGTCGAAGCCAAACGCCCCGGCGAACTGGCCGCTACCCGAGAACACATCGACACGACGATTGGCAGTGCTAGGCACAAACAGATAGCCATTGCTCTGATCGATCGCGATCCCCAACGGATTGCCGAGCTGGCCGGCCGCCCCTCCAGCCACACCCGCCTTGCACTGATTCGCGGTGTTGCCGTTCGTCACGTCGCAGATCTCAAAGCCCGTCCCATTGTCATTGGCAGCCCCCGGATGGTTGACCGCATCGACGACGTCATAGCCCCAGGTACGAACGAAATCGCCATCTGCCGTGAACTGCGAAATCCGCTGATTCGAAGCCCCCTCGGACACATACACCGAACCCGCCGGCCCACCAACGCCCGACCGATTCACTGCAACACCTCTAGAGAAGCTCAGCTGCCCGCCCTGAGCGCCGTTCGGCGTACCACCGAAACTCCCCAAGTTCGCAAACGGCGCAGCCGTAGCACCAGCCGGCAACCCTCCGCCAAACGCCAGCACCACCAGCCCAACCACCCCCAGCACGCACAACGACGACCCCAGAGAAGACGCACCAGTCCCTCGAACCGCAGACGCGACCACAGCCCCACCCGAAACTCCACGGCTTCGAACGACCGGCAACGGCCGGACAACCGACCCCAGGAACTGGCTGCGAACACGCCTCATCTGTGCGATTCCTCTCCTCGTTGCTGCTCGAGGCCGCGCTGGAGGGCGGCCTTCTGAAGTCCAGACCACCATAAACCTGCTGTTTCTGGTCTGTCAAGGTGGTACTGCGTCGGCCGGCATGATGGGCTTCCTAAAGGGAAAATTGGCGTCGCGAGGACCGTTATCAGGACGTTTATCGCGGACCTGACGGGACGGAGTGGATGCGCCGATGGCCCGTTCCAGCACACGGCGAAGACTCCGGAAACGCCTCGTGGACTGGATTTCAGGCTCAGGAGGGGCTAGAGTCGTGGTACTTGGAGTTTCTGGAAACAGCCGTGGTATCGGGGAGCGGTGGTCGTGGCCGCTGAGGGGTCGCGGACGGCGGGTCGGCGGCGGCCGGACCAGATTCCGGGCGGGCACCATGGGCTGAGCCCGGAGGAGGTGGCGGAGTCGCAGCGGGGGCGGATCCTCGAGGCGATGCGGGAGTCGATCGCCAAGCATGGGTACTCGGACGCGAGCGTGGCCGACGTGATCAAGCGGGCGGGGGTGTCGCGCAAGACGTTCTATGCGCAGTTCACCGACAAGGAAGACTGCTTCTTGGCGATTTACGACGAGCAGATGGGGCGACTGCAGGCGGTGACGCGCGACGCGTTCGACGCACAGGACGAGTGGGTTCCGGCGCTGCGAGCAGGGGTCACCGCGCTGCTGACGGCGCTCGCCTACGACCCCGCGGTCGCGCGGCTGTGCTTCGTCGACGTGCTGGCCGCCGGGCCGCACGCGGCCGAGACGCGCAACGCGGCGATGCGCGAGCTGGAGGCGATCCTCGAGCTGGGCCGCGGCGGCGACGTGACCGACGCCGGCGCCACCACCCCGCGCGCGCTCGGGATGAGCATGGTCGGCGGGCTCGGCGAGGTGCTCTACCAGGAGATCGTCGCCGGGAAGGCCGAGCGGCTGCCGGCGATGCTGCCCGACCTGATGTACGCGCTGGTGCTGCCGTTCGAGGGCCGCGAGGCCGCCCAGCGCGAGCTCGACCGAGCCCCGCGGCGGGCGGCCGCCAGCGCTTAGCCGCTAACCGTCACCAGTCTGCCCTCGGTCTTCGCCACGGCCGCCAGTCCACGGTCGAGCGTGAGCAGGCTGGTGTCCAACTGCTCGGCCAGCGCCAGGTACGCGGCATCGCAGGAAGACAAGTTGTCGCGGCGAGCCCATATGCCTGCCCACAACGGCAGGACGGGATGCCGCAGCGCGCGCATCAGCGTGATTGCGCGAAGCGATCTGCGGACGGCGAGCTCGTCCAGGTCTCCACGCATCGAAAGACGCCTGAGGCCGGAGAGCGCCTCGGCGTGAAAGTGCTCTGGAACATGGACCTCAGTCACGTCGAGCAGGCGATCCTGGATCGGCCATGCCTCCGGCCCGGACATAGTCGCGGCAAGCGCCGCGCTCGCGTCGAGGACGATCACGGGCGGCGTTCGCGCTCGGCGGCGATCGCCTCGGCGGGACTCATCGAAAGCTCCACCGGGTCAAACCCCCTCACCTCATCCACCCACTCGCGCATCGTCGGCCGTGTGGCCACCGAGCGCAGCTCCTCGAGCAGGTAGTCGGAGAGCGTCATCCCCACGCTCGCCGCCCGCTCCTTCAGCTCGCGATGCAGGTCGTTTGGCACGTTGCGAATCTGGATCATTCCCACCCCTTCAATATAACATGTGCTTCGCATGTGGTCGCTGGACAGCGGCCCTAGCGCTATAGGGGGTGTCTGCCCGGCAACGCCCCTCCCCGACCTGTTGTCAAGTTTGGAAACGGGAGATTTCCAGATCTAGCCAAGCCACTCCTAGAGCGGAAATCTCGCTTTAGACAGCGGCATCTCTAGAAGAATCTCCAGGCTACTACCCGTTTCTGGAGTACGATCGGGTGCATGGCGGAGACTCCCGGACTGGAGAGCAAGGAGTTCAGCGTCACGCACCGGCGGCGGCGCGACCAGCTGCCGGGTGGGCGGCACGGGCTGCCGCGCGAGGTGGTCGCGGAGTCGCAGCGGGACCGGATCCTGAAGGGGATGACGATCGCGGCGGGACGGAGCGGGTTCCGCGACGCGCACATCACCGAGGTGGTGCACCGGGCTGGCGTCTCGCGGCGGACCTTCTACGAGCACTTCAAGGGCAAGGAGGAATGCTTTGCCGCGGCCTATGCGCGCTCGATGGAGCAGCTATGGCAGCTGACGCTGCGCGAGTTCGAGGTGGCGGACGAGTGGACCGACGGGCTGCGGGCCGGGCTGGCGGCGATGCTGTCTGCGCTGTCGCGGCGGCCGGAGGTGGCGAGCGTCTGCTTCGTCGAGGTGCTGGCGGCTGGGCCGGTCGCGGCCGAGCAGCGCGACGAGGCGATGCGGAAGTTCCTGCCGCTGTTCGAGAGCGCGCCGACCGAGCTGCCGAACACGCTGCGGATCTTCGAGGCGCTCGGGCTCGGGCGGGTCGCCGACCTGAGCGCGGTGCTGCACCGCGAGATCGCCGGCGGGCGGATCGAGCAGCTCCCCGAGCTGCTGCCGGAGCTGATGTACATGATGGTGCTGCCGTTCCTGGGGCCCGAGGCGGCGGCGCGCGAGCTGGAGCGGCCGGCGCCGTCGAAGGAGGCCGCGGCCTGATGGCGGCGCGCCCCGGACGCGGACCGGCACGGCCGTACCGCACCGAGGCGCGGCTCGAAGGATCGCTCGAGTTCATGGGCCGCGAGTGGGAGCGCGAGCGCGGCGACGAGCACCCGGTCGAAGCGCCCGACCCCGACCACGAGCGGCTGCTCGCCGACTACGACGCCGCGATGGAGCTGGCGTTCGCCGAGATCGAGCATGCGTTCCTGGTCGCCGACGGCGATTGGGCGGAGCGGATGCGGATCGCGCTCGCGCGGCTGCTGACGCTGGCGTCGCGCAACCCCGAGCAGGCGCGGCTCTGCACGATCCGCGTCTTCGAGGCGGGGCAGGCGGGACTGGAGCGGCGCGACGTCTGGATGGCGCGCTTCACCGGGTTGTGCGATTCGGGCTATGCGCAGTCGGGGCGCGGCGACGGGCCGCCGCGGCTGATCTCGCCGATCGCCGCGGGAGCGCTGTTCGAGCTGATCCGGACGCACGCATCGGAGGATCGGCTCGAGCGGCTGCCGGAGGCGCTGCCGACGGCGGTGCTGGTCGTGCTCGCGCCGGTGGTCGGCCGCGAGGCGGCGCTGGCGCTCGCGGCCTGAGGCACCGCCGCGCGGTGACTGTCGGATTGTGCTGTCCAGGCGATGAAGATCCGACAGTGAGCGTTGAGAGGCGGCTCAGTCGATCGGGTGGCCGGCGACGAAGCGGTCGTCGGGATCCCAGCGGTCCTTGACCGCGCGCAGGCGCGCGACCACGTCCTCGGAGAAGAAGGTTGAGATCGGGGCTGGCCGCTCGCTGAAGTTGAAGTAGCTGCCGGCGTCGCAGGGGGCGAGCGCGGCGCGCAGGCGATCGAGATCGGCGCGGACGGCCTCCGTCGCGCCCGGGGCCATCAGCGCGCCGACGCCGAAGCCGAAGCAGTCGCCGGGCAGGGAGTCGAGCGCGCCGCCGCCGGGCGCGGGACGGGAGAGCGCGCCGCCGGTCTGGCGCAGCTCGGCGACGACCAGGCTCGAGCCTGAGCCGGGGCCGACGGCGTCGACGAAGGCATCGATCGCCTCCGGCGGCAAGGGGCCGGTCAGGATGTGATCGGTGAGCGCGGGCACGGGATCCTCCGGATCCATGTGGACGCGGCCGAGGATGTCCGGCCCGGCGGCCGCCGCGGTGTCGATCTCGGGATCGAGCGCGCGCAGCGGGGCGAGCAGCTCGGCGGCGTCGGACTCGCCGCCGAGGAAGATGGCGTCGACGACGGCGAAGGCGCGGCCGCGCAGCGGGGGCGGCGGGCCGGGGACGTCGGGGACCTGGAGGACGCGGCCGCACAGCGTCAGCTCGTCGGGCGCGGTCAGCGTCGCCTCGCGCCAGGCGTGGAGGATCTCGCGGGCGCGCTCGGCCGGGTAGAGGAGGTTGCCGGCGTAGATCTCCGGCGTCTCGAAGAGATCGATCTCGAGCGCGGTGACGACGCCGAAGCTGCCACCGCCGCCGCGCAGCGCCCAGAACAGGTCGGGCTCGCTGTCGGCGGTCGCGCGGGTGAGGGCGCCGTCGGCGGTGACGATCTCGATCGCGCGGACGGCGTTCGCCGCGAGGCCGAGCTTGCGCGAGACGAGGCTGAGGCCGCCGCCGAGGTGGTAGCCGGCGACGCCGACGGTGCGCGATGAGCCGGCGATCGGCGCGAGGCCGTGCGGGGTCGCGGCGTCGGAGACCTCCCCCCACGCCGCGCCGCCGGCGATCCGCGCGGTGCGGGCGCCGCCGTCCACCTCGACGCCGGTCAGGCGGTCGGTGCGCAGCAGCAGCGCGCCGGCGAGCGACTCGATCGCCTGGGCGGCGTGACCGGTGCGCTGGGGCGCGATCCGCAGGCCGTTGGCGCGGGCGTAGCCGACCGCCGCGATGACGTCGTCGGCGCTCTCGGGATAGGCGATCAGCTCGGGCCGCTGGTCGGCCGCGAGGTTGAACGCGCTGCGCGCCCTGTCCCAGTCCGGATCGCCGGGTGCGACGGAATCGACGGGGATCTCGGTGGAAGCCACGCGCTGAGACTAACCGGCGAACGAAAGCTTGCACGGCTCAGTTTGGACGGATGTTCGACCGATCCAGTCCTCGATTCTGCCAACAGGCTGAACTCTTCAACCAAGAGGCTGGTTGGCCCCAGCGCACCGACAGATTGGACTCGCTCCTATGTCCCCACTCCTCCTCTCCAAGCGTCTCGCCGGTTGCCTGGTCGCGTTCGTGCTGCTCGCACTGCCTGGTGCGGCGCTGGCGGCGCCGGTCGAGGACCCGCAGCTCACGATCAGCCCCAGCTCCTACGACTTCGGACTCGTCGAGCTCAACCGCGGCGACTCGCAGTACAACTTCAACATCCAGAACGTCGGTCTCGAGTGGGCCTCGCTGTCGACTCAGATCACCGGCCCCGACGCCGGCGCGTTCTGGTTCTCCTGGAACAGCTGCGGCGGCGGCAGCTTCTCGCCCGGCTCGACCTGCGGGCTCGGCGTCCTGTTCAACCCGACCGAGCCGCGCGAGTACCACGCGACGCTGCGCGTCAGCGCCGGCGGCGTCGACTTCACGGCCGAGCTGACCGGCACCGGTGGCCTGCGCCAGGTGACGGCGACGCCGAACCCGGTCGACTTCGGCAGCGCGACGGTCGGCGAGAGCGCCACGCGCTCGGTGACGATGCAGAACACCGGCAACGTCTTCTTCCAGTCGATGGTCGCGATCCCCGTCGGTGGCGACGTCGGAGCTTTCCGGCTGATCGAGGACGGCTGCTCGATGCGCGTCCTGGCACCGACCGTGAGCTGCAGGCTGAAGGTCCGCTTCACGCCTTATGAGGCCGAGCACGCCGAGGCGACGCTGGCGATCATCGGCGAGGGTGAGCCGGTGCTGATCACGCTGCGCGGCGACGGTGTCGCGGCGGCGGGTGACGAGCCGGCCGCCGCGAAGGCGAAGGCCAAGGCCAAGCCGGTGAGTAAGCCGGCGCGCGTCGCCTTCAACTGGCGCCGGGGCCTGCCCGCTCCCTATCAGGGCAACCGCGTCGATCTCGGCGTCGCCCGCTGCGTCGGCGCCCCGACCTGCCGCGTCAGCGTGCGGGCCTGGCTCGTGACCGGCGGCGATGGCGCCGCGGCCGGCACGCGCACGACGAACGTCAAGCGCAGCACCTGGTGGGTCGGCAACGGCAGCTCCGTCTCGCTCTGGGTCCCGCGCGACCTTCACGGCTCGCGGGCGCGACTGGTCGTCGACCTGCGCACCAAGGCCGCCGGCCGCCCGGTCGGCGTGCAGCGGCTGAACGTACGACTGCTCGAGGGCGTGCGGCGCGGCGGCGCCGTGGTGGCGACGCTGAAGAACGGCTGATCGCGGCGGCATGAGCGAATCCGCCCGGGGGTAAGGCCCGGGCGGGTTTACGACGAAGGACGTCCGGGGTAAGAGCCCGGACGGAAACGCAGTGCCGGGGAGCGGGAACGCCCCCGGTCGAAGGTAATGCGGGCGGCCCCTCGGGGCCGCCCTTTGCCGTTCAGGGCCCCGGGTCGCTCAGCCGCCAGGCGAAGAGGACGGCGGAGACCGAGGTGGCGAGGTTGAGGCTGGAGACGCCGGGTCGCATCGGGATGCGGAGGTGGCGGTCGGCTGCGGCGATGGTGTCGGGGCTGAGGCCGTGACGCTCGCTGCCGAAGGCGTAGATGGCGTCGGGCGGGAGGGCGCGCGGGTCGACGTCCTCGCCCTCGGGGTCGATCGCGAACAGCGGCCGGCCGGCGCGGTCGAGGCTCGCCACGGTGTCGATCCGTCCGACGGGAAGCGCGAAGTGGAGGCCCCCGGAGCCACGGATCGCGACCGGATCCCAGGGGTCCTGCTCGCCGGTGGTCAGGACGCCGGCGGCGTCGGCGGCCGCCGCGACTCGCACGACGGCGCCGAGGTTGCCGTGATGGCGCGGATCCTCGAGCAGGACGGCGGGCGCGTCGCGGCGCTCGATCACGCGGGCCGGGTCGAAGGCCGGGCGGCGGGCGATCGCGGCGACGCGCGTGTGATGGGCGTACGGACCGAGCTCGCGGTAGACGTCTTCGGAGACGGGTGTCGCCAGCGCGTGCAGTCGCTCCCCCACGTCCGGGGCGAGCTCGGCGGCCAGCCGCTCCAGCTCGGCCGGATCGCTCGTCAACACGGCCTCCACCTCGCCGCCGAACCGCAGCGCGTGCTTGAGCGCATGGAATCCCTCGAGCACAGCCCAGCCCTCGTCGCCGCGCGCCTGGCGAAAGCGGTCGATCAGACGGCGCTGGGCTGCCTCGTCATCCACGCCGAGAGCTTATGCAGCTCCCGACGCTTGATCCAGCGGAGCTGCGGCTGCGCCGCTCCTCACGCATCTCGTCGAGGATCTCCCCACTCGACCGCCCGGCTTCTGGACAAGGGTCTGGAGATGCGGACTCACTGTGGGATGATCGCCGCGTCCAGGCTCCCGTAACGAAGGAACGCCCTCATCATGCTTCGTCGTACTTCCCTCTTTGTCGTCGCCGTGACCGTCGGCACGCTCGCGATCCTGCCCGCGGGGGCGCAGGCGGCCGACGCCGTCGCCTCGAAGTCGTGCAGCCTGTCCGGCAAGACGCGCAGCCTCGGCCCGACGTACACGACGTCGCTGTCGGTCAAGCGCGTCAGCTGCTCGAAGGGCGAGTCGCTGGTCAAGGCGTACTACAACTGCCGCAAGAAGAATGGCGGCAAGAAGGGGCGTTGCGGCGGAGTCTCGGGCTACTCGTGCAGCGAGAACCGCTACGACGTGATCCCGACTCAGTTCAGCGCGACCGCGACCTGCAAGAAGGGGCGCAAGAAGGTCGTGCACAAGTACACGCAGTTCACCTAGGCCACGCCGATGTCGACGTTCCGGCGAAAGTTTCGCGGGAACGTCGACATGGATGGATCAGCGGTCGCCGTCGACGGCGTCTTGGACGACATCGGCGGCGACGGCCGCGCCGGCGGCGTTGAGATGGATGCCGTCCTGCTCGCGGACGATCCGCTCGCGGCCGTCGACGTCGATGGCGTCGGTGTAGTCGCCGTCGGGGGCGAACTGCTCGTCGAGGTCGATCACGGTGACGCCGTCGCCGACGCGCTCGGCGGCCGCGACGACGGCGGCGTTGACGGCATCGGCGATCTCCTGGCGGGCGGGGTCGCGGGGCGTGGGGACGGTGAGCCAGTAGACGTGGGCGGCGCCGCCGGCGAGGTAGGCGTCGACCATGCGCTCGACGCGAGCGGCGAAGGCGGCCTGCCAGTCGGCGCCGCAACATTGGGCCTGGGCGCCGCCTGGGCTGGCGCCGTCCGCGACGTCGCCGCCGGCCGCGCCGCCGCTCTCCTCGACCGCCGGCATCGAGAAGCCCTCGTTGGCGCCGATGAGGACGACGACGGCGTCGGGATCGTGGCGTCGTGCCTGCTTCGCGGACAGCTCGGTCCAGTCGACTAGGTCGCTCTTCGAGATGCCGGTGCCGACGTGGGGATCGCGCTCGACGGCGACGTCGCCGCCGGCGTAGCGGCGGGCGAGCTCGGTGTCGAGCGGCATCGCGAGCGAGTCGCCGGTGACCAGCAGCGTGGTGGCGCCGTCGCCGGCGGCTGGGGTGGCGGGACCGCCGTCGCTCTCGAGCCATGCGAGCGCGTCGTCGGCGGGGCCATCGAGAGGCAGATGGTCGGCGATCCAGCCGGTCGGCCCGCCGACCGCCTCGACCGCGTCGCGCCCCACGCCGGACGGCAGCTCCTTCGCCGCGTTGCGCACCGCCGCGCCCTGGAAGACGACGAGCAGCAGCACTGCGATCCCGACGACGACGAGCGCGTCGCGCGCGCTGCCGAGCCGTCCTGACGGCGCGTCGGGGACAGCGAACGCGTCGTGCGGCACGTCGGTCGACTCGCCAGCAGCCGGCCTGGGAGATCCGGTAGCGCCCTTCGCGGACCCCGACCCGCCTGCTCCCGGGCGCCGGTCGATCGTGCTCGGCTCGATCCCGGCCGACGGGCCGGCGGTGGCGTCGCTGTGGGGGTTGCTCGGCTCGGTCACGTGGTCAGAACTGGAAGTAGATGAATGGAGGGACACCCTCTCCGGGCACGGTTGCGCCGACGACCGCTACGACGAGTGCGAGCGCGATGCCGAGCGCGGGCGCCGGCAGGTTCGCCACGCGGATGCGCAGCCGGTCGAGCGGGTCGGGTGGGAGGAGCTGGAAGCCGATCACGACGAGGACGGCGCCGACGATCGCGGGCGTCCAGAGCGTTGCCGGGCCGGAGACGAAGAGCTGACCGAGGAAGTCGCCGGCGAGGGTCAGCGTCTCGGCGCGGAACAGCACCCAGGCGAAGACGACGACGTTGAAGACGATCGCCCAGCGGACCCAGGTCGGCGACAGGACGCGGGCGAGCGCCGCCGTGGCGCCGGCGCCGGGCGCGGCGGGATCGGCTGCCGCCCGCGCGCGCAGCCCACGCCACTGGTGCTCGACGACCAGCGCGAGGCCGTGGATCGTTCCCCACAGGACGAAGCCCCACGCCGCCCCGTGCCAGAGGCCGCCGAGGACCATCGTGATCATCAGGTTGCGCGCCGTCGTCCAGCGGCCGCCGCGGTTGCCGCCGAGCGGGATGTAGAGGAAGTCGCGCAGGAAGCGGGAGAGCGTGATGTGCCAGCGTTGCCAGAAGTCGCGGAAGCTGGCCGCCCGGTAGGGGCTGGCGAAGTTCTGTGGGAAGACGAAGCCGCAGAGCAGGGCGACGCCGATCGCGATGTCGGTGTAGCCGGAGAAGTCGCAGTAGATCTGGGCGGCGTAGGCGTAGGCGGCGAGCGCCACGTCGGGTGCGGCGTAGGCCTGCGGCACGCCGAACACCGGGTCGACGATCTCCCGCGCGAGGTAGTCCGCGAGCGCGACCTTCTTGACGAGGCCGATCACGATCAGCACGACCCCCGCGCCCACCGCGACGGTGCGCGGGTCGCGCGGAGTGCGCAGCTGCGGCAGAAACTCGCGCGCGCGGACGATCGGCCCGGCGACGACGTGCGGGAAGAAGCTGAGGTAGATCGCGACGTCGAGCGTGCTGCCCGGCTTCAGCAGCCCGCGCTTGACGTCGACGGTGTAGGAGATCGCCTGGAAGGCGATGAAGCTGAGGCCGATCGGGAGGGCGAGGGTGAGCAGCGGCGGCGACAGACCGAGCCCGAGCCCGTCGAGGAAGCCGCCGATCTCGTCGGCGAAGAAGCCGTAGTACTTGAAGACGCCGAGCACACCGAGATCGAAGGCGACGGTGAGGCCGACGATCCACTTGCGCCGCCGCTCGTCGGTCTCGCGGTGGACGAGCACGGCGCCGAGCTGGTTGGCGAGCGTGATCGCGGCGAGCAGCAGGCAGTAGCGCGGGCTCGCCGCCGCGTAGAAGCCGTAGCTCGCGACAAGGATGAACGGCTTCCAGAACCGCGGCCACGGCATCAGCGCCCACGAGAGCGCGAGCACCAGCGGGAAGAAGATGGCGAACTCGATCGAGGGGAAGACCATGGCTGTGTGAGAGGCTGCCGCGCCTATGGGGACGGGGCGACGGCAAGAGATTCTCGGCGTTGCGGCGGTCGGCTGCGCGCTGGCGGCGGCCGCGGCGGTGTCCGGGCCCGGGCAGGCGGCCGGCGCCGACACGGCCTCGCGCTCGGCTGGCGTCGCCGGCGAACACGCGGGCGGGGGCAGCAAAGTGGAGCGCGCCGCCCGCGCGTCCGGCTGCGGCGGCGTGCAGCGCTTCGCCCCCGGGCGGCGGATCGCGCGCGGTCGGGCGCCGCTGGCGATCGGCGACTCGGTGCTGCTCGGGGCGGCGGTCGCTGCCGCGGCACGCGGCTACGAGGTCGACGTGCGTGGCTGCCGACAGATGAGCGAGGGCCTCGATCTACTGCGCGCACGAGCGCGTGCCGGCGCGCTGCCGGGACTCGTCGTGATCGTGCTCGGCACCAACGGCGCGATCACGCGCGGCGACGTGAGCACCGCGCTGCGGATCGTCGGCCCGCGCCGGATGCTCGGCCTGGTCACGCCGCGCGAGCTGGGCGGCGGATCGGGCTCGGACGCGGCGACGCTGCGCGCCGTGGCACGCGACCGGCCGCGACGGACGCTGCTGCTCGACTGGGTCGCCTTCGCCGGCGCCCGCGGCGGACTCACCTACGGCGACGGCATCCATCTGACGCCCGCCGGCCACCACGCGATGGCCGACCTGCTGACGCACGGCATCGAGCGCGCCTATCCGCCGGCCGACCGCTGGCGCCAGGTCCACGTCCGGCCGTAGCGACGCTGGGTCGATGACGGCGACTATGCCGCCGAAATCGACCCAGTTCGACGGCTGGCGGGAAGCTGGGCGGATAACGGCCGCAATATCGCCGGAATCTGCCCGGCTAGAGGATGCGGTTGGCGCGGAGGCGGGCGATCGTCCTCTGGGCGGCGATCGAGGCGCCGGCGTTGTTGAGGTGGACACCGTCGCCCTGGCGGACGTGGACTGAGCGGCCACCCCACATCAGCGTGTCGCGGTAGACGAAGCCGGGCGTGAAGATGCGGTCGATCGGAACGACGTGGGCGCCGCGGACCTCACGCGCGGCGCGGCGGATCGCGGCGTTGACCGGGCCGAAGACGGTGCGGAAGCTGCCGCCGCGCGGGGCGGGCAGCGTCAGCCAGTAGACGCGGCCGAGGCCGCCGCGGTAGTAGGAGCGCATCATCTGGGCGGCACGGCGGGCGTACTCCTTGGTCCATGCACTGTCGCAGCAGGGAGCGGTCGCGCCCGAGGGTGTCGGCATCGGGAAGCCGTCGTTGGCGCCGATGAAGACGACCGTGACGTCGGGGCGCACGCGGCGCGCCTGCGAGCGGGCGTTGGCGACCCAGTCGAGCATCGACGGCTTCGAGAGCCCGGTGCTGATGTGGGCCTCGCTGCGCACGGCCGCGCTCCCGCCGAGGCCGTCGGCCATGTAGTGGTCGAAGATCTGCGCCATCGAGTCGCCGGTGACGAGCACGTCGAGGCGGCCGCGCGGTGTGACCCGGGTGGCGCGGCGGATCCGCTGCTTGTGGTTGCGGATCTCGAATAGCCAGCGGCCAGGCGCCTCAGCGCGGACGCGTTGCTCGAGGCGCCGCACGCCGTCGCGCAGCACCAGCTTGCGGCAGCTCCAGCCGATCGCCGGCGGCGCGATGCAGAGCTTCGCCTCGTAGCGGCCCTCGCGGTTGCGCGAGCCGCGGCGGACGACGAGGTCGAAGCGGCGCCCGGCGGTGCTGTGGCGCGGCGCGGCGAACCAGAGGCGCTGGTGCTTCGGCGGCGCGGGGTCGGTCTCCTCGCTTGGCGGCACCGGCGTGGGCGCCGGCGCGTCCTGTGCGAAGGCCGGCGCCGTCAGCGCCGCGAGGCACAGCGCGACCGGCGCGACGAGCTTGCGAGCGAACGGCACGCCGGAACCGTAGCGGCCAGCGCGGTCTCGAAGATCTTGCACGATTGTGGGGGTCAGGGCCCTGGCAATCGTGGAACTGAATCGGTCTAGAGCGGCATGCGCATGGCGGCGCTGACGGCGTCTGCCTCGAGGTCGAGCAACAGCCGCTTGCGCTCGAGGCCGCCGCCGAAGCCGGTGAGGGAGCCATCGGCGCCGATGACGCGGTGGCAGGGGACGATCACGGCGATCGGGTTCTGGCCGTTGGCGGCGCCGACCGCGCGGGCGGCGTCGGGCTGACCGATGCGGCGTGCCTGCTCGCCGTAGCTGACGGTCTCGCCGTAGGGAATCTCGCGCAGCGCGTGCCAGGCCTGGCGCTGGAACGGCGGGCCGTTCAGGACGAGCGCGACGTCGAACTCGCGGCGCTCGCCGGCGAAGTACTCGGCGAGCTGCTCGGCGACGGCGGCGAACGGGTCGTCGGAGCGCTCCCACTCAGGACGGATCCTCTTCGGGCGGCCCGCCTGCATGTAGAGGCCGTGCAGGGCATGGCCGTCGCCGGTCAGCAGCAGCTCGCCGATCGGGCTGTCGACAGTGGTGTAGAGACGGGCCGTCATGCACCTACAACGTGGCAGACGGCGCGGCTGTGAGATCGTCTCCGAGACGGCGGCCCCAGCCGCGCCGAGTCAGCGGCAGGCGGCCGGGCGCATTGGCGCGTGAGGACGGCGGACCTCAGCCGCCGGCACTGACGGGAGCCGGCTCCGGCTCGCCCTCGCGGATCCCGAAACGGGCCTGGAAGCGGCGCAGCGGGCCGGGCGCCCACCAGTTCCATTCGCCGAACAGGCGCATCAAGGCGGGAACGAGCAGCGCGCGGACGATCGTGGCGTCGAGCATCACCCCGAGCGCGACGCCGAGCGCGATCTGCTTCATGAAGAAGACCGAGCTGACGCCGAAGGCGAGGAAGACGACGGCGATCATCACGGCGGCGGCGGTGATCACGCGGCCGGTGCGGCCGATGCCGAGCGCGACCGCCTCCTCG
>Ga0190272_10000298_pt1 | contig 27837 bp, 16 predicted proteins | sample Popmic504T_FD_133746 | JGI IMG/M metagenome (GOLD analysis project Ga0190272, IMG submission 133746) | Populus adjacent soil microbial communities from riparian zone of Shoshone River, Wyoming, USA - 504 T | ecosystem: Environmental > Terrestrial > Soil > Riparian zone | place: USA: Wyoming...
CACGACTCGTACCCCACCGAGCGCATGCAGTGGGTACTCGACCAGTCCGGCGCCCCGGTGCTGCTGGCCGACGCCGCGATGCGCGACCGCGGCCTGCCCGGCGGAACCCCGGTCCTGGTGGTCGACGCCGCCGACGACGCCGCCGAGCTCGCCGCCCAGCCGGTCACGGACCCCGGCGCGGAGAGCCACCCGGCGCAGCTGGCCTACGTCATCTACACGTCCGGCTCCACCGGGCACCCGAAGGGTGTCGCGGTCGCGCACCGGGACGTGCTCGGCCTGGTCTCGGACAGCTGCTGGGAGGACGGCCGGCACGAGCGGGTGCTCATGGTGGCGCCCTACGCCTTCAACGTCTCGACGTACGAGTTCTGGGTGCCGCTGCTGCACGGCGGCCGGATCGTCATCGCCCCGCCCGGCGAGCTCGACGTCAGCATCCTGCGGGGCCTGATCTCGGACAACGCCATCACCGGCGTGCACCTGACGGCGGGCCTGTTCCGGGTGGTCGCCGAGGAGGCGCCGGAGAGCCTGGTCGGGGTCCGCGAGGTGCTGACCGGCGGCGACGTGATCGCCCCGACGGCCGTGCAGCGGGTGCTGGAGGTCTGCCCCGACCTGGTGATCAGGGCGATGTACGGGGCGACCGAGGCCACCCTCTTCTCCACCCACTCGCCGATGACGGCCCCGTACCGCGCCGGCACTGTCGTCTCGATCGGCGGCCCGATGGACAACATCCGGCTGCAGATCCTCGACGACCGGCTCAGCCCGGTGCCCCGCGGCGTCGTCGGTGAGCTGTACATCTCCGGCCGCGGCCTGGCCCGCGGGTACTTCGGCCGCGCCGACCTGACCGCCGAACGGTTCGTCGCCGACCCGTACGGGGCGCCCGGCGAGCGGATGTACCGCACCGGTGACCTCATGCGCCTCGACGACGACGCCCGGCTGGAGTTCATGGGCCGCGCCAACGACCAGGTGAAGATTCTCGGCTTCCGGGTCGAGCTGGCCGAGGTCGAGGCCGTCGTCGCGCGGTACCCGGGGCTGGCCCACGTCGCGGTCGTCGCCAAGGAGGTCAAGTCCGGCGAGAAGCGCCTGGTGGCCTACGTGGTGCCGGAGAACGCCGACACCTTCGAGCCGGCCGCGGTGCGTGGCCACGCGTCGGACTCGCTGCCCGAGTACATGGTGCCGGCCGCGGTCGTCGCGGTGAACGCGCTTCCGTTGACGCCCAACGGAAAGCTGGACCGGCGGGCGCTACCCGAGCCCGACTTCGAGAGCGTGTCGAGCTACCGGGCTCCGCAGGACGCCAGGCAGGAGTCGCTGTGCGCGGTCTTCGCCGACGTGCTCGGGGTGAGCCGGGTGGGGATCGACGACAGCTTCTTCGACATGGGTGGCCAGTCGCTGCTGGCGATGCGGCTGATCAGCCGCATCCGGTCGGAGCTGGGCGTCGACCTGCCGATCAGCGTCCTGTTCGACGCCCCGACGGTCGCCGGACTGGCCAAGCAGCTGGACAAGAACCCGAAGAAGGCACGTCCCGGCCAGGCGGCCTGAGGACGCTGGAAGAGGAGCGAGATGACAAATCCTTTCGACGTCCAGAGCGGCACCTTCTCCGTGCTGGTCAACGACGAGGGTCAGCACTGCCTCTGGCCGGCCTTCGCCGACGTGCCCGCCGGCTGGAACTCGGCCCACGGACCGACCGACCGCGCCTCGTGCGTCGACTACGTGAACTCGCACTGGACCGACCTGCGGCCGCGCAGCCTCGCGGAGCAGATGGACTAACGGAGATGTCACACATGGCCTCGTCAGGCAGCCAGATCTTCGGCGACATGCTCGTCGACCACGTCGAGTTCTACGTCACCGATCTCCCAGGAAAGACGGACTGGTACGTCGGCAACTTCGGGTTCTCCGTGTACGGCACGACCTCCTGGCCGGACGCCGGCGCGGTCCGGTCCGTTGGCCTCGGCGCGAACGACATCCGGCTCGTGCTGACCGAGGCGCTGGACATCGACCACCCGGCCGCCACCTACGTCGCCCGGCACGGCGACGGGGTGGCCGACATCGGCCTGCGGGTCGCCGACGCCACCGCCGCGTTCGACGAGGCGGTCCGCCGCGGCGCGACCGTGGTGGCCGCGCCGTCCGAGCAGGACGGCGTGGTGACCGCCACGATCGCGGGCTTCGGCGACGTGGCGCACACCTTCGTCAGCCGCGCCGACGGCGTCGACGAGCGGGTGCTGCCGCTGCTGCGGCTGGTGGCCGACGAGCCGGCCGCGGGCGGCGGGCTGGGCGAGGTGGATCACTTCGCGGTGTGCGTCGAGTCCGGTGAGATCGACGCGACGGTCGAGGCCTACCAACGCATCCTGGACTTCGAGCTGATCTTCACCGAGCGGATCGCGGTGGGGTCGCAGGCCATGACCACCAAGGTCGTGCAGAGCAGGTCCGGCGCGGTCACCCTCACCCTCATCGAGCCGGACGTGACCCGGACCGCGGGCCACATCGACGAGTTCCTGGCGAACCACGGCGGCGCCGGCGTGCAGCACATGGCGTTCACCGCGGGCAACATCGTCGACTCCGTCGGCACGATCGGGTCGAGGGGCGTCGAGTTCCTGAGCACCCCGGCCACGTACTACAACCTGCTCCGCGACCGCGTCGAGCTGATCAGGTACACCGTCGACGAGCTGAAGAAGCTCAACATCCTGGCCGACGAGGACCACCACGGGCAGCTGTTGCAGATCTTCGCCAGGTCCGTGCACCCGAGGAACACGTTCTTCCTCGAGCTCATCGAGCGGCTGGGCGCGCGGTCCTTCGGCAGCGGCAACATCGCGGCCCTGTACCAGGCCGTCGAGCTCCAGCGGCACGCCGAGCGTGCCGGCGAGGCCGAGGCGGCCTGACCGCACGTTCGACACAACCCGACATGAACGAACTGAACGAGGCCCAGGAGGCGGCACCGTGAGCATCGCAGAGACGTCCCGCGCATCGAGTGACCAGTCGGGCCGGTTTCCGCTCTCGCACACCCAGAACTTCCTGCGGTTGTTCGACCAGGGCGACGACGCCGGACCGTTCAGCGCGCGGTACAACATCGTGGTCGGCTGGCGGATCAGGGGCCGGATCGACGTGGAGACGCTGCAGGGCGCGATGGACGACGTCGTGGCGCGCCACGACTCGCTGCGCACCCTGATCTCGCGCGGCGAGGGGGTGGGCTACCAGGAGATCCACCCCCCGACCTCGCCCACCCTGTGGGTCCGCGACCTGCCGGCGAGCGAGCAGGACGAGCGCCAGCTGCGTACCGAGGAGCTGTTGCGCGACATCGAGGCCGGCTCGTACGACGCCCACGAGCTGCCGCACCTGCGGGCCGTGCTGGCCCGGTTCGACGAGCGGGACTCGCTGTTCGTCCTGATCGTGCACCACACGTCGTCGGACGGGTGGTCGATGCAGCTGCTGGTACGCGACATCGCCATCTACTACGCGCGGCGCAAGGGCCTGCCGGCGCCCGACTTCCCGCCGATGCGCGCGTACCAGGAGTACGCCAGGTGGCAGCACGACAACACCACCGACGAGTCGCTGGAGTTCTCCCGCGACTACTGGCGGCAGAAGCTCGACGGGGCGGAGATCCTCGCCATCACGACGGACCAGCCGCGGTCGGCGAACCTGGAGAAGATCAGCCCGGTCCACCGGTTCGTCATCCCGGAGGAGCTGACGACGGCGACGCTGGCCCTGGCGAAGTCGATGCGCAGCTCACCGTTCATGGTTCTGCTCGCGGCGTACAACGTGCTGCTGCACCGGATGACCGACGCCACCGACCTGGTCGTGCCGACGCTGACCTCCGGCCGCAACGAGCCGCAGTTCCAGGAGACCGTCGGGCCGTTCTTCAACTTCATCCCACTCCGGACCGACATCTCGGGGTGCGAGACGTTCCGCGAGGTGGCCGACCGGACACGGATGACCTGCCTGGAGGCCTACTCCTACGACATCCCGTTCCCGCAGATCCTGGGGGAGGCGCCCACCCTGATGGCGCCGCTGGCCGAGGACCGCCTCGCCGCCTGCGCCTTCCAGGTCTGGCAGTTCTCCACCGTGATGGAGCGGGAGCTGATCGGGGACCTGGAGCTGTCCGAGGTGCGCGGCCGCACCCTGTCGCAGCACAACGGGACGGACATCCCGGACGGCGCGCTGTTCACCCTGGACATCGACCCGTCCGGGCGGATATTCGGCAACCTCGCCTACAACAACAACCTTTTCGACGAGACCTCGATGGTGGCGCTGGCCGCCGGATTCAGCGAGCTGCTCGGGAAGGTCGTCCCGGTCCCGGATGCACCACTGAAGGACATCTGAAATATCTGTCCTCGTCCCGGCCGCCGCGTGATTTTTTCACGCGGCGGCCGACCCATGTCGCTCGATCCAGTGGCGCCCGAGTGGTACTCCAGCGACATTCGAGCGCGCGACAGCAATCTGTTGGATGTGTTTCCGGCCCGTCGCGCCAACGGGTCGTTCGCGACAGCGAGCACCGGACGTTGCGGTACAGTCGGCTATGGGGCCGCAGGAACGTACGGCTTCCATCAATAGCTATTGGTTCGGAGGATTTCATGGGGAAAGTGGTTCTGTCCATCAACATGTCGGTCGACGGGTATGTCGCGGACTCGACGGGCGACATCGGGTGGCTGTTCAAGCACCTCGGCCCGCAGGCGCACGGCGTGGTCATGGAGTCGCTGCACAACACCGACACCCTGGTGCTCGGGCGAGTGAACTACGAGCTCATGGCACCGGTGTGGCCCGGTCAGAGCAATCCGCTCGCCGACCTGATGAACAGCCTTCCCAAGCTCGTCTTCTCCAACACCCTCAAGGACGTCGACTGGGTCAACACGCGGTTGGCCAAGGGTGACCCCACCGAGGAGCTGACGCTGCTCAAGGAGCAGACCGACAAGGACATCAGGCTGCTCGGCGGCCCGGGTATCGCCCAGTCGCTGACCAAGCTCGGCCTGATCGACCGGTACGAGTTGCTCACTGTTCCCGAGGTGGTCGGCAGCGGCGGCCTTCCGCTGTTCAAGGAACGGATCAGCCTGAAGCTCGACGAGGTGCGAAACCTCGACTCGAGCTGTGTCATGCAGGTCTACAGCCGGGGCTGAGAAACAGTCCGCAAGGGCGTGTGAAAGGAGATTCGCCATGGCCAAGTTCGCGACCATCGAGGAGTACGTCGACGGCCTCACCGGAACGTTGCGAGAGATCGTCGACAAGCTCACCCCGATCATCGACGCCGAGCTCCCCGACGCCAACCGCGCCGTCTGGCACACGGCACCGACGTGGAGTCTCGGCGCGGCGCCCGGCAAGGCGCCGGTGTGCTTCGTCAAGGCGCACACGGCGTACGTGACGCTCGCCTTCTGGCGCGGCCAGGCGATCTCGGACCCGTCCGGCCTGCTGGAGCCGGCCTCGCGGGGGATGTCGCACGTCAAGCTGCGCGCGGTCTCCGACGTCGACGTCGAGCTGTTCACCGACTGGATCCGTCAGGCCAAGGAGCTGGAGCTGGCCGACCTGGCGCAGAACGGCTGACGCCTTTCACTGGTACGGACACGAGAACGGCGCCCCCGCGGGGGCGCCGTTCTCGTTGTGCTGTCGGGTATGGACCAGGACTGCCTACCCGACCGACGCGGGGCTGCGGTCCGCCGCCTCGCGCTGCGCGGGGACGACCGGAACCGGGGCCTGGTCGGCGAGCTTCTTGGCGTTGAGGCGCCGCTCGCCGAAGTTCAGGATCGGGCGCTCGATGAGGTAGTAGCTCAGCGAGGCGACGATCACGGTGCCGATCAGGACGGCGGCCTCCAGCTCCCAGAACCCGACGGTGCCACGGAGCGCCGGCAGCTGCTGGGGGCCGGCGTCGAAGATGCTGCCGCTGCCCAGGTAGAGGTTCAGCACGATGAAGTGCCACAGGTAGATGCCGTAGGAGATGCGGCCGAGGTAGACGATCGGCCGGTTGGTCAGCGTCACGTCGATCATCCGGGATTTGGTGCCAGGCGCGATCATCGGCAGCAGGATCAGCGTGCCGAACGAGATGAGCAGCGCGTAGAAGATCAGCGAGCCACCCATCGTGTCGTAGTCGCCGTAGCCGGGGCGGCCGAACGGCTCGGCGCAGTTGATCGCGAACACGATCAGCGCGGCGAACCAGAAGGCGCCGGGGCGCCGCGACGCCAGGCCGAACAGGGCGGGCTTGTCCTTCGGCGACACCCGCGTCAGGGCGGACATGACACCGAGGGCGAGGCCGACGCCGAAGTTCGCGGCCATGCTGACCGGCCACCAGTACTCGGGCGGGAACGGGCCCATCGAGTCCGTGTGGATGTAGTAGGTCCACGCGAAGCCGACCAGGACCAACAACGGGGGAGCGATCATGAGCCGGCGGGCCCGGCTGGCCGGGGTGGCCCCGCGGCGGGCGTACAGGTGGTTGAGGAAGGCGATCAGCGGCAGCGCCAGGTACCAGTGGACCTCGGTGACGACGGTCCAGGTGATGTCCATGCCGACCATGAACAGCGGGTCGTAGTTCTGCATCAGCAGGACCGGACGCAGTACGTACCACACGCCGTCGATGCTGCTGTAGTTCAGCACCAGCAGGGCGACCGCGGTGACCACGTAGTACGCGGGCAGCAGGCGCAGCAGGCGACGCAGCAGGTACGGCCGCAGCTTGGGCCGCTGGGTGCCGGCGATCGTCGCCTGGGCGAACGGCCGGTACAGGAAGAGGCCGGACAGCAGGAAGAAGACGCCGACCGCGACCTGGAAGCCGTTGATCAGGATGGCGGCGGGCAGGTTGTTGGGGTCGTCCGTGTAGGAGCCGGTGAGTCCGGCGGTCCAGGCCACGTGGACGACGAGCAGAGCCAACGCGCACACGGCGCGCACCCCGTCGAACTGTGGCAACCGTTTCGCTTCACGGGTCGCCACGGCGGGCCGGCCCGTACCGTCGGCAACCCGGGTGGTGGTAACACTCATGTACGCGTCCTTTCATGAAAGTGGTCCGACCGCGCCCCGGTTGCACAACTCCAACCTCGTACGGCGAGATGCCCACTGAATAGGATTGTGCACCGGCATCCGCGTCGGGTTTTCTTCCCGAGTGCTCATCCGTACATGTTGAGACGTCGCTGGGGAACTGCCGATGAAATGCTTTACTGCCCGCAATCGGCCGCGAACGCGCTGTAGTTTCGACGTGTATGCAATTGATTTGACAACTATTGTCGGGGCACTTCTCACGCCGCCCGGTCGGTCTGCTCCTCGGCCAGCAGGGCCTCGATGTCGGCCCGCAGGGCCTTCTTGTCGACCTTGCCGATGGCCGTCGTCGGCAGCGAGTCGGCCAGCACGAGCCGCTCCGGCAGCTTGAACCGGGCGACGCCGGCGCGCTCCATCACGGCGATGACGTCCCGCAGGTGCACCGTCGTCCCGGCGTGCGGCACCACGTACAGGCAGATCGCCTCGCCGAACACCGCGTCCGGCATGGCCACCGCGGCCGCCAGCACGACGTTGTCGAGCTGGTAGGCGAAGATCTCGACCTCCTCCGCGGAGATCTTCTCGCCGCCGCGGTTGATCAGGTCCTTGTCCCTGCCCTCGACGACGAGGTTGCCGTCGGGGCGTTGGCGCACGACGTCGCCGGTGCGGAACCACCCGTCCCCGACGAACGCGCGGGAGTTGTACTCCTCCGCCCGGTAGTACCCCCTTGGGGTGTACGGGCCGCGGGTGAGCAGCGCGCCCGGCTCACCGGGGGACACCGGCTCGCCGTGCTCGTCGACGATCAGGATCTCGTCGTCGGGGCACACCGGCCGGCCCTGCGTATGGCAGATGACCTCGTACGGGTCATCGTGCCGGGTGTAGTTGATCAGCCCTTCGGTCATCCCGTACGCCTGCTGCAGGGTGCAGTCCAGCGCCGGCGTGATCTGCTCGGCCACGATGTCCGGCAGCCGCGAGCCGCCGACCTGCAGCACCCGCAGCGAGCTGATGTCGTGGCTGCGGTCGGTCGACCGGAAGTCGATCCACCGCTGGGCGATCGCGGTCACCGCCGAGGTGATCGTGACCCGCTCGGCCTCGATCGTCGGGAACGCCTTCTCCGGCACCGGCGACGACGCGATGACCACCCGGCCGCCGGTGAGCAGCGCGCCAAGGACACCCGGGCTGCCCAGCGGGAAGTTGTGGCCCAGCGGCAGCATCGCCAGGTACACCGTGTCCGGCCCGAAGTTGCAGATCCGCGCGGTCTGCTTGGAGTTGTAGGCGTAGTCGTCGTGGGTGCGGGCGATCAGCTTGGGCAGCCCGGTGGTCCCACCGGAGAGCAGGAACACGGCGACCGACCGGCTGTCCGGCGCGTTCGCGTCGAGCGCCGCGCGCGCCGCCACCGGGTCATCGGCCGGGCCGAGCAGGGCGGTCAGGTCCACGCTGTCCGGGCGGACCGTCCCGTCGTGGCCGCCGCACACCAGGATGTGCTCGACGGTCGCGACCCCGGCCCCGATCTCGTGCGCCATGGCCTGGTGGTCGAAGCCCTTGATCAGGTCGGGCACGACGATCGCCCGCGCCTCGGCGTGCTGGGCCAGGTAGGTGAGCTCGTGCTGGCGGTGCGCCGGCAGCGCCAGCACCGGCATCACGCCGAGCCGGAAGCAGGCCAGCACCAGTACGACGAACTCCCAGCCGTTGGGCAGCTGCACCACGATCCGGTCGTCGGTGGACAGGCCGAGGTCGGCCAGCCGCAGCGCCGCCCCGTCGGCCCGCTCCATCAGCTCGCGGTAGGTCAGCCGAAGGTCACCGTCGACAAGGGCCACCGTGTCCGGCCTGGCGTCGGCCGCGGCCAGCAGGTGCGCGCCGAGCGGCCGCCCCTCCCAGTACCCGGCGGCGACGTAGCGCGCGGCCACGTCGTCGGGCCACGGCACGGTTCCCGCTCGGCTCGGTTGCGCCGATCTCGATGTCATGCCGGCCCTCCTCGGGACGTGTGTCGGATGCTGTTGTTCGACCGAATGGCCGTTTCGGGCAGGGCTGTTCGGGGGCTGTTCAGGGCAGCCGGATACCGCTGCACCGGCACCATCCCAATTGAGGTGGATCGTATCGACGGGCGCTCACCGGGTGCTTCTCCGTCATTGCTGAATGGAACCGCACTTATCGGGTTTCGCGACGTTCCTCGGTACCGTGAGGCAGCCTGGCTCATTGTGGAAAGGACTGCCATGACCGAGTTTTCCGACACCGCGATGCCGCCGGCGGAGGACCCCAGGGTGGGGATGATGCGCATGCTGCACGCCCCGCTGGTGACCCAGCTGGTCGTGGTGGCCGCCGAGCTGGGCCTCGCGGACCTGGTCGCCGAACGGCCGCGCACCGTCGAGGACCTGGCCGCGCGGCTGGACGTCCTGCCGGACCCCCTGTACCGGGTGCTGCGGGCGTTGGCGAGCGTCGGGGTCTTCCGCGAGGTCTCCTCCCGCACCTTCGGCACCACTCCGCTGGCCGGCACCCTCCGCCAGGGCGCGCCGGGGTCGATGCGGGCGTGGGCGCGGCTGTGGGGCGTGCCGCAGCGCACGGCGGCGATCGGCGCGCTGCTGCACAGCGTCCGTACCGGTGAGCCGTCGTTCGACCACGTGCACGGCCGGACCTGGTGGGAGCACCTGGCCGCGAACCCGGAGCAGGGCACCGTGTTCAGCGACGCCATGGGCGACCTGTCGCGTCAGCTGCACGCCGCGGCGGTCGAGACCTACGACCTGTCCGGGGTGCGGCGGCTGGTGGACATCGGCGGCGGCAAGGGCTACCTCGTCGCCACGATCCTGCGCCGCTACCCCGAGATGACCGCGATCGTGTACGACCAGCCGAGCACCGTGGCCAAGGCCGGGCCGGTGCTGGCCGAGGCCGGCGTGGCCGACCGCGTCGAGGTCGTCGGCGGCGACTTCTTCTTGTCCGTGCCGGAGGGCGGCGACGCGTACCTGCTGTCGATGATCCTGCACGACTGGGACGACGAGCAGTCCACGACGATCCTGACCAACATCCGCAGGGCGATGGACCCGGACGGCAAGGTGCTCGTGATCGACGCCGTGCTGCCGGAGGACGACAGCCCGCACGACGGCAAGCTCCGCGACATCATCATGCTGGCCCTGCACCCCGGCCGGGAGCGCACCGAGGCCGAGTTCGCCGACCTGTTCGAGCGGTCCGGCCTGCGACACAAGGAGACCAACGCGGTGACCGGCTCGACAGGCCTCCTGGTGGCCGTCCCCGAGTAACACCCCGACACACAGGTGGCGCCCGCCGGACCGGCCGGACGGGCGCCACCTGTGTTTCCCCCTTCGGTCAGGCGGCCTCGGCGAGGGGGACCTCGGCCACCTCCGCCTCCTCGGCTGCTTCCGCAGCTTCAAGGGCCTGGGCGGTGAACACCTCGGCCAGGTGGTCGGCCACCGCGGCGACGGTCGGCCGCGACCACAGCAGGGTGCTCGGCAGCGGCACCCGGAACCGCTGCTCCAGCCGGGCCAGGATGCCCATCGTCATCAGCGAGTCGACGCCCATCTCGGCCAGCGGACGGTGCAGGTCGAGGTGCGTCGGGTCGACCCTGATCTCGGTCGCTGCCACCTCCTGCACGATCCCGACGAGGTGCTCACGCAGCTCGTTGCCCCGCAGGTCGAGCCACGTCCGGTCCCCCGCGCCGGGCACTGGGTCCGGGCCGAGCTCGATCAGCACGTCCTTCTGCACCGCGCCGAACCGGACCCCGGTGAGGCGGGCGGCCAGTTCGCCGTCGAGGGTCGCCACCTCGATGTCCACCTCGACGCCGTCCGGTGAGCCCTCGATCAGGTGGATGCTGGCCCACACCTCGCTCGGTGCCTCGCCGAAGACGGTCACCTCGCGGAAGTCGCCGGGCATCCGCAGCCACGGGTCGCCGGGGAAGATGATGGGCGCGGCCGACAACGCCGCGTCCAGCAGCGATCCCCAGGTGTTCGTGCCCATCACGCCGTCCGGGTCGGAGACGATCCTGGCCAGCATGCTGTCCTCGGAGCGCCGCACCTCCTCGACCCGCCACGGGAACCCGATGCCGACGACGCCGATCTCGATGAGCCGCTCCATGACGCAGCCGGGGTCCTCGACGGTCGTGCAGATGTCGCGCAGCGCCGGCAGGTCGAGCCGCTGCGGCTCGGCCGGGACGTCGACGATGTCCGCGTCGGCGTGGGTCAGCCACGCCTGGTCGGCCACGTCGCCGGCGAGGCGCGAGCTGAGGCGCAGCCGGTCGTTCTGGCTCACCACCTGCAGCTCCCGCGGGGTGGTGACGGCGATCGGCACCCGCAGCGACACCTTGGCCATGCCGCGGAACTCGGCGGCGGCCAGGAAGGTCGAGAGGGTGACAGCGGCCGGGATCACCTCGGCGCCGAGCACCGCGTGCCCACCGGGGTACGGGCGGTTGGAGTTGTCCAGGTAGGTCTGCCACAGCGACACCGGGGCGACGCCCTGCACCGCGGTCCGCGGGCCGAGCAGCGTGTGGCCCTCAACGTCGTGCTGCAGCTGCCGCTGGGCGGCCGCGGCGGGCGACGGGTCGACCCAGTACCGCCGGTGCTGCCACGCCATCGTCGGCAGGTCCACCAGCTCACCGGCCGGCTGCAGCGCCGCCCAGTCGACCGGAACCCCGTGGCAGTGCAGCAGTCCGAGGTTGTCGAGCAGGGTCTCCCGCTCGGGCCGCTCCCGGCGCAGGGTGGGCACGACCACGCCGCCGGACACGCCCGCGGCGGCCAGCGTCTCGGTGATCGAGTGCGCGACGACGGGGTGCGTCGACACCTCCAGGAACACCCGGTGCCCGTCCTCGACGGCCGCGGTGACGGCGCCGGCGAACCGGACCGGGTTGCGGAGGTTGACCGCCCAGTACGAGGCGTCCCTCGGCGGGTTGGCCCGCGGGTCCTCCAATGCCGTGCTGTACACCGGCACCCCGGCCTGGCGGGGGGTGAGCTCGGCGAGCTCGGCCACCAGGTCGGCCAGCAGGACGTCCATGGCCGCGCTGTGGAAGGCCACGTCGGAGTTGACCCGCCGCACCACCAGGCCGTCGGCCTGCCACTGCTCGACGACGGCCTCGACCGCGGCGACCGTGCCGCTGATCACCGTCGACGACGGCGAGGCCACGATGGCCGCGGTGACGTCGACGCGGCCGGTGAGCCGGGCGGCGGCGTCGCCGAACGGCAGGTTCACCATGGCCATGGTGCCGAGGCCCGCGACCTGGCGCAGCAGCCGCGACCGGCGACAGATCAGCCGGGACGCGTCCGACAGGTCGAGCAGGCCGGCCGCGACGGCCGCGGCGATCTCGCCGACCGAGTGGCCGATGATCGCGGCCGGGCGCAGCCCGTACGAGTGCCAGATGCGGGCCAGGCCGACCTGCATGGCGAAGATCATCGCCTGGGCCTTGTCCACGTCCTCCAGGTCGCCGTCGAGCAGCGCCTGTCGGGGCGAGAAGCCCAGCTCCTCCAGGTACACCGGCTCCAGCTCGTCGAGGGTCTGCCCGAGCAGCGGCTCGGAGTCGATGAGCTCGCGGCCCATGCCGGACCACTGCGCGCCGTGCCCGGAGAACACCCACACGGCGTCCTGCGAGGCGGCGCCGCGCACCGTGCGGCCGGTGCTCACGCCGGTGGCGGGGCGACCGGCGGCGAGCTGCGCGAGCCGCTCGGCCAGCTCCTCGCGGCCGGACGCGACGACCGACGCCCTGGTGTCGAGCGCCGCCCGCCGGTGGGCGAGGGTGTGCCCGATGGAGTCGAGCGACGCGGAAGGGTTGTCCGCCAACCACTTCGCGGCCGTCGCGGCGTTCTCCCGCACGCCGTCGGCGGTGCCGCCGGACAGCGGGTAGACGCGCAGCGACGTGGCGGCCGACCCGGCGGCGAGCTCGCGCGGCCGGTCGACCGGTGGCGCCTGCTCGACGATGACGTGGGCGATGGTGCCGCCGTAGCCGTAGTTGCCGATGCCGGCCCGCTTGGGGTGGTCGGTCGTCGGCCACGGGGTGTTCTCGGTGACCACGGACAGGCCTGACTCGGCCCACGGGATGTTCGGGTTCAGCTCGGTGGCCGACAGCGTCGCCGGGATCTCGCCGTGGTTCATGGCCAGCACCGACTTGATGACGCCGGCCACGCCGGACGCGGCCTCCAGGTGTCCGATGTTGGTCTTCACCGAGCCGATGAGGCACGGCTGGTCGGCCCGGTCGACGCCCACCACCGCGGCTAGCGAGCCGACCTCGATGGGGTCACCCAGGCCGGTGCCGGTGCCGTGCGCCTCCACGTAGTCCACAGTGGACGGTTCGATGCCCGCGACGACGCAGGCCTGGCGCACCATGTGCTCCTGGGCCTCCATGCTGGGCGCCATGATGCCGACGGTGCGGCCGTCCTGGGCCACCACGCTGCCGCGCACGACCGCGAGCACCCGGTCGTTGTCGTGGTGGGCGTCGGAGAGCCGCTTGAGCACCAGCACCCCGCAGCCCTCGCCGCGGCCGTACCCGTTGGCCGACGCGTCGAACGCCTTGGAGCGGCCGTCGGGGGACAGCGCGCCGGCCGCCTCCAGCACCAGCGCGAAGCTGGGGCTCGCGACGAGCATCACCCCGCCGGCGATGGCCAGCGAGGTCTCGCCGAGCCGCAGCGCCTGGCACGCCTGGTGGATGGCGACGAGCGAGGCCGAGCACGCGGTGTCCACCGCGACGCTCGGGCCGCGCAGGTCCAGCGCGTAGGAGACCCGGTTGGGGATGCCGCACAGCGACGACCCGATGCCCATCCACGCCTCCAGGCGCGGCAGGTCCTCCAGCATCCGGCGGCCGTAGTCGTCGCTGCAGACGCCCATGAACACGCTGGTGTCGGTGCCGGCGAGCTCACCGGGGACGATCCCGGCGTGCTCCAGCGCCTCCCACGCGACCTCGAGAGTCATCCGCTGCTGCGGGTCCATCAGCTCGGCCTCGCGCGGCGCGATGCCGAAGAACTCGGCGTCGAACCCCTCGATGTCGTCCAGGTAGCTGCCGAGCGTGATGGCCTTGCGCACCGCCCTTGCCTGCTCGGGGCTCTCCGCGAGGTACGACTCCCACCGCAGCGGCGGCACCGTACGAACCGAGTCCCGGCCGGCCACCATGAAGTCCCAGTACTCCTGAGGGGACGTGATTCCGCCGGGGAAGCGGCAACCCATGCCGACGATCGCGATCGGTTCCGGACCGCCCGGCTGTCCCTTGTCATGCTCCTGCGTTCTACCGGTCCACATCAAGCCGTCCATCCCTCCAGGTCGAGTATCGTCGTAACGAGGTTCTCGGCCGAATTCCGTTCTCAGCCGGTGAAGAATTCCGCCAGCACCGGTGCGACAACCTCCGCGCTCAATTTGTGGTTCTGACCTTCCAGCGAGCGGCGACGTCCCTTGGGGAGTGCGTCAACGACCGCTTGCACTCCGTTGCGCGCCCACGGAGGGCTGTCCTCGCCGTCGATCACGAGCGTGGGCACCGAGACGGCGCCCAGCAGCCCGAGTGGCAGCGAGTTGTCCTTCATGATGGTGCCGTCGTAGGCGAGCGAGGGCGCGAGGCCCTCGATCCACGACCACATCCGTTCTTTTCTCTTGGCCTCGATGACCTCGACAGGAGTTTCGGTCACTTCCGTCATGAACAGTTCCGCCGCGTCGCCGTTGCGTCCGGCCGAAATGAGCCCGGTGAGCTGTTTCAGATAGTCCTTCGCCACCGGCGGCCGGGTGTCGTCGACGATGTACGGCGGTTCGTACAGCGCGATCCTGGTGAGGGGTAGTCCGGTGGCCGCCGCCTCGACGACGAGCATCCCGCCGGAGCAGTTGGCGAACACCGCGGCCGACCCGCCGGCCACCGCGAGCAGGGCCTCCAGATCCTCGACCTCGCGGTCGACCGCGTACGGCTGCGTGTCACCGCTGTCCCCGCGGCCCCTGCGGTCGTAGTTGAACACCGTGAACCGCGGTTCGAGGAACGCGGCCAGCCGCGCGAAGGTCGACCGGTCGTTCAGGGCGCCGCCGACCAGGATGACGGACGGCCCATCACCCAACCGATCGAACGCGATCGCGGTGCCGTCGCTCGAACGTGTGTGCACGGAGTCCCTTCCCGCGGTCGGTACGGCCATGACGGATCCCAGCGACGAAATAGTGGCACCCGAGTGGTTCTCGAGGCATCTTCCAGAATGCTGCGATAAAGCGGCCGTGAAAACGGCGGCCAACGCGATCGGCCGGGCAGTTCTCGGCCCACGTCCGGATCGTGCACCGTGATGCGTCACACCCGCGCCACCGCGGCGTCAACGCCTCCCTGACGTGGCGGCGGCGTGACCCGGACGCGACTCCGGCGCGCTGAAAAGCTATTCCGGATTGCTGAGTTGGGTCGGGGTCTTCCTGGATTCCTTCGCCCGTCACCCGATCGGTAGTACCATTGCGAGGCATGACATGACGGTCCTGCGGAAACCCATGTGGCGACTGACTCGTGTTGTCTGTCCGCTCGCTGGAGTTGGCACCTGACTGGTTTTCAATTGCCGAGATCTTGGAGACATTCATGGAGAATCGTTGCCCTGTCGCCCTGGACACCGCCGGTCGCGACATCCATGCCGAGGCCGCCAGGTTGCGCGAGCTCGGTCCGGCGACCCAGGTCGAGCTTCCCGGCGGGGTCGTCGTCTGGTCGGTCACCAGCCACGCCGTGATCAAGCAGCTCCTCTCCGACCCGCGGGTCACCAAGAGCGCCCGCAACCACTGGCCGGCCTTCATCAACGGTGAGATCCCCCCGGACTGGGAGATGATCAGCTGGATCGCGATGGACAACATGGTCACCGCGTACGGCAAGAACCACGTGCGGCTGCGCAAGCTGGTCGGCAAGGCGTTCACCCCGCGGCGCACCGAGGCGATCCGGCCGCGCGTCGCCGAGCTCACCACCATGCTGCTGGACGGGCTGTCGGCCGCCGCCCCCGGCGAGACCGTCGACCTGCGGGCGCGGTTCGCCTACCCGCTGCCCGCGATGGTGGTCGCCGACCTCATCGGTATGTCCGAGGAGGCCCGCGCCGCGACCGCCAAGGTCATCGACATGATGGTCGACACCACCGTCACCCCCGAGCAGGCGCAGGGCGTACTCGCCGGCTGGCGCGGGGCGATGACGGACCTCATCGCGTCCAAGCGCGCCGCCCCCGGTGAGGACATCACCAGCGACCTGATCGCCGCCCGCGACGAGGACGGCTCCCGGCTGAGCGAGCAGGAGCTGTGCGACACCATCTTCGCGATCCTCGGCGCCGGGTCCGAGACCACGATCAACTTCTTCGACAACGCGGTCACCGCCCTGCTGTCGCACCCCGACCAGCTGCAGCTCGTGCTCACCGGCGAAGCGTCATGGGACGACGTGATCGACGAGGTGCTGCGCGTGGAGTCGCCGCTGGCGAACCTGCCGCTGCGCTACGCCGTCGAGGACATCGAGCTGGACGGCGTCACCATTCCGCAGGGTGACCCGATCCTGGTGAACTACGCCGCCGTCGGGCGTGACCCCGCTCTGCACGGTGACACCGCCACGACCTTCGACATCACCCGCGCCAACAAGGAACACCTGTCCTGGGGCCACGGTCCGCACTTCTGCCTCGGCGCCGGCGTGGCCCGCCTCGTCGCCACCACCGGGCTGTCCTCGCTGTTCGCCCGCTTCCCCGACCTGGGCCTGGCCGTCGACACCGACGAGCTGGAGCCGCTGCCCACGTTCATCATGAACGGCCACCGCAGCCTGCCGGTGCGCCTCAGCGCGGAGGCCGCCTCCGCCGCCGCCTGACCTCCCACACAACCCCGACCGAAACGGCCGGTGGGCTCACCGCCCACCGGCCGTTCCGCGCCTCCCGCCCCAGCCCGCGGCGCCGCGTGCCGGCGCCGCGTGCCGGTGGCGGGCGCCGACGTGAAGGGCGGCGGCGAAAGTCGTGAGTGGCGTTTGGTGTTCTGGCACCAAACGCCACTCACGAGGGCGCCGCCCCACCCGGGTGTGGGTGGGCGGCGTCGGTGGGCCGGAGGGCGGGTCGCCTACGCGGCCTTGGGGGTGTCGACGTCGGTCGCCGGGGTCTCCGGCGCCTGTGGGGTGTCGAGCGGTTCGAGCTTGGAGTTGCGGAACACCCGGAACATGGTGCGCGGGCTCATCAGGGCCTGCGGCGGGTCGACCAGGCCGGCGACCCGCATGAAGGTGCGGGTGAGCCTGCCGTCCTTGGTGGCGGCCGCGTGCAGCTTGGCCATGTAGGCGTTGCCCATCTTGACCTTCATGGACCTGGTGCCCTCGACCTCGGGGAAGCCGAGGTCGCCGCTGGCCGACATCTCCCACGGCACGTCGATCACCTTGGAGATGTCCTTGAAGAACCGCAGGGCGTCGGGGACGATCCCCTGCCGCAGGTGGTCGCGCAGCACCAGCGACTCCAGCGCGGCGACGGTCATGCCCTGGCCGTACACCGGGTTGAAGCTGCAGGCCGCGTCACCGAGCACCAGGAAGTGCTCGGGGAAGCGGGTCAGCCGCTCGTAGTGGCGGCGCTGGCTGGCCGGGTAGCGGAACGACACCGGATCGTCGAGCGGCTCGGCGTCCTTGATCACGTCGTAGACGTCCGGCACCGGCAGCGACCGGGTCCAGTCGAGGAAGCCCTCCGGGTCGGTCGGTGCGCTCTCGCCGAGCACGCCGGTGAGCGACAGCACGCACCGGCCGTCCTCGATCCTGGAGAAGAACGCGCCGCGGGGGTGCGTCGGCGTCGACACGGGGTTGATCGACAGGTCACCGTTGAGGATGGACTCGTCGGGCAGCCGGTAGTGCCGCGTCGTGTAGCTGAGGTTGATCTTGATGCGGTCCTCGTCCGGCCGGGCGTAGCCGAGCTCCTCCAGCCACACCGGCGTCCTGGAGCCGCGGCCGGTGGCGTCGACGACGAGGTCGGCGTTCAGGGTCTCCTCGACGCTGCCCTCGGCCTGGCGGTGCACCCGCACGCCGGTCACCCGGCCGTTGTCCTCGGTCGTGACCAGGCCGACGATGTCGCACTGCTCGACGAAGGTGATGTTCGGCACCGCGTCGACGTGCGCCCTGACGTGGCTCTCCAGTACGGGGCGGGCGGCGGACACGCAGATCAGCCCGGTGCTGGCCGGCTGCAGCCGCCGCCCGTTGAAGTACCAACGGAGTTCGCCGAGGTCGCCGGTCGGGATGCCGGCGGCGGTGGTGCCCGCGGTGAAGCCGGGGAACCACTCCTCCAGGATCTGCTGGCCGCGGGCGAGCAGCCCGTGGACGTGTCGCCCCTGGGGGACGCCGCGTCGCGCCGTGGTCACTCCGATCAGCTCGTCGCGATCCACGATCAGTACTTCGGTATAGGCATCGGCGAGCGCCCTGGCTGCGAGCAGCCCGGCCATGCTCCCGCCGAGCACTATCGCGCGGTCTCCCACGGGGTTGCCCATCGCAGGCTCCTTCTCGACGTTCTCTGGTCCGGCCTCAGTTGCGGGGGGTGTTCTGGTAGGCGGCGAGGCGCCACTGGCCGTCCCTGCGCACGACGGTCCACGACGCGCGCACGGCGCCGGCCTCGGAGAGCTCGGACTCGCCGGGCTCCAGCACGCCGCCCAGCGACAGCAGGATCGCCGAGTCGGCGGTGAGGAACCGCAGGTCGATGGGCTTGCCGGTGACCTGGGTGCCCTTGTACTTGCCCTCGAACGCCGAGGCCATGTAGTCGCGGATGTCGTCGCGGCCCTTCTTGAACAGGCCGGGCAGGATCATGGTGCCGTCCTCGACGAACACGCCCGCGAACGCCTCGGCGTCGTGGTAGGCCCACGCAGCGATGACCCGCTGGGTGAGGGCCGCGATGGCGGCCTGGTCGGCCGGGGTGCCGTACGTGACTGGCGTGTCGGCTGTCGTGGTCATGCTGGTGTCTCCTCCAGGAGGTGCTGGTGGCCGGACGGGTCAGATGTAGAGGGTGTTCGGCTCGAGGCCGCAGAGGACGCGCCCGTACAGCTCGGCGTTGGTGTTGGGGTGCATGAGGGCGTGCAGGTTGACGGCGTTCACGTCGCGCTGGAAGCGCTGGATCGGCACGTCGGTGTAGATCGAGGACCCGCCGCTGGCCGACGCGAAGATGTCGACGGCCTCCTTGGCGAGCCGCACGACGGCGCCGAGGTCGGCGCGGGCCTGGGCGCGCTCCTCGAGCTTCCACGCCGTGCCGTCGATGCCCTTGGAGTCGACGAGGGAGCTCAGCCGGTGCGCGTGGAACTCGGCCTGGTCGACCTTCATGGTGCCCTCGGCGGCCTGCAGGTGGGTCAGCGGCGCCTCGTTCTGGCTGGCGTAGGCGGTGTAGGTGATCTTGCGGTCGGGCAGGCGCTTGAAGAACAGGTCCTTGGCGGCCCTGGCCATGCCGATCACGGTGCCCACCGACGACGCCGACGCCACCGGCAGCAGCGGCGGCCGGTAGATGGGGGACTCGGCGTTGAGCACGGACGCGCTCTGGCCCTGCAGGACGGCGGGGAGCGGGACGATGCGGTCCTGGGGGACGAACAGGTCCTTCGCGACGGTGCTGACGCTGCCGGTGCCCTTGAGGCCGGAGGTGTGCCAGTCGTCGACGATCAGCATCTCGTCGATCGGCACCAGGGCCATGACCGGGTACGGCTCGCTGTCCGGCGGCACCAGGATCGCGATGATCTCCTGCCAGTGGGCGTGGTGCGCCCCGCTGATGAAGCCCCACTTGCCGTTGACGATCATGCCGCCCTCGGTTGGCGCGGCCATCGCCGACGGGCTGAGGGTGCCGCAGACGCGGACGTCGGGCGTCGAGAAAACCTCGTCCTGGACGTGGTCGGGGAACAGGCACGTCATCCAGGTGGGGATCCAGTAGACGGAGGTGACCCACGACGTCGAGCCGTCGGCCCTGCCGAGCTCGGACGCGATGTCGACCAGGGTGCGGGTGTCGGCCTCGTAGCCGCCGTAGCGCTTCGGAACCCGGAGTTTGAACATCCCGGCCTCGGCGAGTGCCTCGATCGAATCCTCGTGGATACGCCGGTTCTCTTCCGACCAGGCCGCGTTCTTCTGCAGCACCGGTACCAATTCGGACGCGCGACGAACAAGTTCCTCCCGCGCAGGAACGTCGGTTGACACCATATCCTCCTAAAGAATTCGGACGAGAGAGCCTGGGCCCGATTCCTGCCACCGACGACGGGACAGCGGCCGGTCGCGATCCTCTTGACGACCGTGGCAGCCGCGTGTCACCAGGTGCATCTTCCCGATTGCGGCATCCGCCGCGATCACTGTCGGGCCGGCCCGCGGCCTGCCAGTCTGGACGGAACCTGACGGGAATCGATCCGGGTAGTCCTATCCGTCGACCCCGAATGGTGGGGTGGTCGCGGTCATACAGGTGTGACGGCATACCTGCCAGCGTCGTCCCAGGAGCCCTGTCACGAGAGGAGCGCGCCGTGACATCGATGCAGAACAGAGGCGACGTCAAACTACTGCGGTGGCCGGCGGAATCGGCACGACGTGAGCGTTATCGGGCGCAGGGGGTTCTGCGTCTGCTGGTGATTGAGGGCGGGGTGTCGGCACCCGTCTGTTCGGACGTCAGGGAGGACTGGGTCCGGGCGCCGATCTCGGACAGCGACCTGATGGTCCGGGTCGCCACCCTGCGGGCCAAGGCGGACGCCCACCGGCTGCCGCAGGTGGACCCGTACGGGGTGTTGCGGTTCGCCGGTCAGACCAGCACGGTCTCGCGTACCGAGACGGACCTGCTGGAGTGCCTGGTGCGCCAGTTCGGGCAGCCGGTGCCGAGAGAGACCCTGCAGGAGTGCCTGCCGGACCGTCCCGGCGGCACCAGCCGCAACGCCCTCGACCTGCACATCATGCGGGTCCGGCGTCGGATCACCCCGCTGGGGCTGGTGATCCGCACCGTGTGGGGCCGCGGGTACCTGCTGGAGGAGGCGTCCGCACAGTCGGAGGCCGGCGACTCGGGCGACCGGCGCAAGCGCAAGCGTGAGTCCGAGGTGGACGCCGAGACCGGTCGCCCCTTGGGCGCGGCCGAGGTGGCCGCCCTGCGGTGGGCACAGGCCAACGCCGACGTCCTGCGGCCGGCCGCGAGCTGATCCATCCCCGTTCCGTCGGACGCCGTGCGGGGGCGCCCGGCAGGCGGGGATGGTGCCGACGGCACCGCTCTGCGGTTCGGTGCCGTGCCCGAGCGTGACACCGGTCCGGTCTTGTGGTCGCAGACCCGACCGGTGTCACGTTCGCTCGTGCCGGCGGTTCGGTGGTTCGGTCGGCGCTGTTGTTCAGCCGGGCAGGTCGGCGACGGGGCGGTCGGTGGCCGACGGGTCGATGGCGGCGAGCAGCCGCGCGAACCGGGCCGACCACCGTTCGACGGTCGCCGCGTCGAAGAGGTCGGTGGCGTACTCGACCGAGCCGAGCAGCCCGCCCTGGTACGGCTGCACCGTGAGGTACAGCTCCATGCGGGCGACGGTGGCCGGCGGGCCGGGCACCACGGTGGCCGTGACGCCGGGCAGGTGCGGCACCGGCGGGTCACCCCCGAGCACGGTGAACAGCACGGTCGGGACGGGCGGGGTCCCCTCGGGGGCCGGGACCGCGTCCGGGTCCGCGGCTGGGGCCGCTTCCAGGTCCGCCACCAGCACGGCGAGCGGCATCGGCCGGTTGTCGAGCGCGGCGAACACGGTGCGGCCCACCTCGCCGACCAGGTCCGCGAGGGTCGCGGCCCGGTCGAGCCGCACCCGCAGGGCCAGCGCGTCGGTGAACACGCCGACGGCCCGCTCGTCCTCGCGCCGGGTACGGCTGGTGCTGGAGCTGATCACGACGACGTCGGTTCGGCCGGTGAGGCGCCCCAGCAGCAGCGCGAACGCGGCGCACAGCACGGTGTACCGGGTGCCGCCGCAGCGCCGGGCCACGGCGTCGACGTTGCGCACCACGTCGCCGTCGACGGTGAACCGGTGCTCCGCGCCGCGGCCGGACCGGACCGCGGGGCGCGGCCGGTCGGTGGGCAGCGGCGGCCGCAGTTCCGCGCCGGCCAGGTTCGCGCGCCAGTACCGCAGCAGCCGCTCGCGCTCGCCAGGATCGTCGAGCGTTCGCCGCTCCCACCGGGCGAAACCGGCGTAGGGCACCGGATCGCCGAGCGGGTCGCCGCGGTACAGGGCGGACAGGTCGTCCAGCAGGATCGCCAGGGTGGTGTGGTCGCACGCCAGGTGGTGCAGCACCAGCAGCAGCGTCCACGCGTCGGCGCCGCGCCGGACCAGGGCGGCCCGCAGCAGCGGCGCCACTGTCAGGTCGAACGCGGAGTCCACAGTGGACGGTCGAGGGTCGCTCTTCTCCATGACGGGCAGCGCAACCGCGGTCGGGGACATGACCTCCGCGACGACCTGCCCGCCGCGGCGCACGAACCTGGTGCGCAGGGCCTCGTGTCGCGCCACCAGCGCGGTGAGGGCGTCGGCGAGCGCGGCCGGGCGCACCGGGCCGTCGAGCTCGACCTCCCAGCGCACGTTGTAGATCGACGGGTCGGGGTGCTGCGTGTGCCGGGTCCACTGCCGCACCTGGTAGTACGACAGGGGATGCCGGGAGCACACCCCGTCGCTGTCCGGGGTGGTGAGCCACTCGATGAGCTCGCTCTTGTGCCGCCGCAGCCGCTCGGCACAGCCCGGCGCCGCGTCCAGCGGGGCGTCGTAGTGCAGGGCGGCGCCGTCCGTCGTCAGCTGGATGTCGTCGAGCAGCACCCAGTCGACGACCGGCCCTGTCACACGGTGCCCCTGACCCGGCCCGGCCTCGCCGCGTCGAGCTTCTCCGCCATGGCGCGGATGGTGGGCGCCTGGAAGAACCGCAGCACCGGGTACTCCTGGCCGAACTCCTCGCGCACCCTGGTGAGCAGCCGGATCGCGTTGAGGGAGTGGCCGCCGACGGCGAAGAACTCGGTGTCCTGGCCGAGGTCGACGGCGTCGCCCAGCTCGGCGCGCCACAGTTCGTGCAGGGTCAGCTCGACCGCGGTCAGCGGACGGGCGGGGTCGGCGGCCGTGGCCGTGGCCGTGGTGTTGGGTTCGGGAAGCCGTGCCCTGTCGAGCTTTCCGCTCGTGCTCATCGGCAGCTCGGGCAGCACCACCCAGGCCCGCGGCACCATGTGGTCGGGCAGCGTCACGGACAGGTGGGTGGACAACCGAGCGGCCAGGTCGGCGGCCGGCGGCGCGGTGCCGGCGATCCCGGCGGCCGGCACCACGTACGCCGCCAGGTAGGGCTCGTCGCCGCGGTCGATGCGGACCAGGACGGCGGCGTCCGCCACCTCGGGCAGCTCACGCAGGACGGCCGACACCTCGCCGGGCTCCACCCGGTGGCCGCGGATCTTCACCTGGTCGTCGATGCGGCCGAGGAACTCCAGCGCGCCGGAAGCGTTGTGCCGCACCAGGTCCCCGGTGCGGTACAGCCGCCCGCCGGGGGTGGTGCCGAACGGGTCGGGCACGAACGCGGCCGCCGTCTGGGCCGGGCGGCCGAGGTAGCCGTCGGCCAGGAACGGCCCGGCCAGGTGCAGCTCACCGGTCGCGCCGACCGGCACCGGCCGTCCGGCGTCGTCGAGGACGTACCCCCGCACCCCGTCGACCAGCCGGCCGATCGGTGGCGCCGCCGGACCGTCCGGGTCGACGGCGTGCGACGTGACGATCACCGACGTCTCGGTGGGGCCGTACTCGTTGTACAGCCGGCACTGTGGGTTGGCCGCGAGCAGGGCACGCAGCGCCGGCGTCAGGCGCAGGGCCTCGCCGATGGTCACGATCTCGCGCAGCGACGGCACCTCCGGGTCGTCGGCCAGTGCCTCCGCGAGGTACTTCAGCGGCGTGAACGGCATCCCGATGCGCTGCACGCCGTGGTCGCGCACCCACCGGACGAGGGCCCGCGGGTCGTACCGCACCTCCGGCGGCGCCACCATGACCGTGCCGCCCGCGGACAGCGTCGCGAGAATCTCCAGTACCGACACGTCGAACGCGCACGACGTCCACTGGAGGGTTCGCATCGGCGTGTGCGCGGCGACGTACCACCCGACCACGCTCGACGGACCGCGGTGCGGCATCGCCACACCCTTCGGCCGGCCGGTCGACCCCGACGTGTAGATGAGGTACGCCAGGGTGTCCGGGGTCGCGACGTCGGGCGGCGCGCCGGTGCTCGCGGCCGCCGGCTCGGCGTCGTCAAGGTCGTCCAGGCGCAGCACGGTGTCCGCGGTGAGGTCCGTCGACCCCGCGGTGATCAGCACGGCCGCGCCGCCGTCCTTCAGTTGGAACGCAGACCTGGCCGGCGTCGCCGCCGGGTCGATCGGCAGGTACCCGCCGCCGGCCTTGAGTACCGCGAGGATCGCGACCACCAGGTCGGGCCCCGGCGGCAGGCTGATCGCCACCACGTCGCCCGCCCCGACGCCGCGCCCGCGCAGCACCCACGTGAGTCGGTTGGCGTGCTCATCCAGCTCCCGGTAGGTGAGCGTGGCCGTGCCGTCGACCGCCACCGCGTCCGGGTGTGCGGCCGCGTGCTCGACGAACCGGGCGTGCAACAGCGCGGGTTCGGCCGCAGAGTCCTTGGTGTCCTTGCCCTGCAACGACTCCAGCAGGGCGGCGTCGTCCGTGGTGATGGGCGGCAGGTGCGACAGCGGGACGTCCGGTTCGGCGACCGCGACGTCCAGCAGGTGCGCGAAGTGGGCGAGGAAGCGGCGTACCGTCGCCTCGTCGAACAGGTCGGCGTTGTACTCGACGTGGCACTGCACGGTGTCGGCCAGGTTCGCCAGGTAGCACGTGAGGTCGAACGGGGCCTTCTGCGGCGCCACCTCCAGCAGGGTGGCCGTGAGGCCCGGCAGCTCGAACCCCGAGCCGGAGTCGTTCTCGTACTCCACCATCACCTGGAAGATCGGGTTGCGGCTCGGGTCGCGCCGCGGGTTGAGCTCGGCGACCAGCTCGTCGAACGGCACCCTGGCGTGGTCGTACGCCTCGGCGGTGCCGATCCTGATCCTGGCCAGCAGTTCGGCGAACGTCGGGTCGCCGGTGAGGTCGATGGGCAGCGGCAGGGTGTCGACGAACATGCCGACCGTGTTCTCCGTGCCGGGCGGCCGGTTCGCCACGGCCGCGCCGAGGACGAGCCGCCGCTGGCCGGTGAACGCCGACAACATCGCGGCGTACCCACCGAGCAGGGCCATGAACGGGGTGACCCCCCGGCCGCGGGCGAACTCGCGCAGCCGCCCGGTGAGCGCCGCGTCCAGGTGCACGAAGAACGACCGGCCGTCGCCGCCCATCACGGCGGGCCGCGGCCGGTCAGCCGGCAGCTCCAGCACGGTCGGGACGTCGCGCAGCCGGTCCACCCAGAACCGCAGGTCGTCACCGTCCACAGTGGACCGTTGGGCGCGGGCATACTCCAGGTAGCTGATGCGCTGTGGCGCCAGCTCGGCCGCAGTGCCGTCCCGCGCCGCGCGGTAGCAGGCCGCGAGGTCGCGGAACAGCACCACCCACGACAGCCCGTCCGACACGATGTGGTGCACCGACAGCACGAGCACATGCCTGGTGGGGGAGAACCGCAACAGGCATGCCACCAGCGTCGGCCCCGCCGCCAGGTCGAACCGGCGCCGGCTCTCCCGCGCCATCACGTCGCGCACGACGGCGTCCTCGTCGTGTCCGGTGTGGTCCACGAGCGGGCAGTCCACGTCCCCGGCCGGCGGCACGATCTGCCGCGGCTCGCCGCCCACGGTGCGGAACACCGTGCGCAGCGCCGGATGCGCCGCGACCACCGCGGTCACCGCGGCGCGCAGGGCGTCGAGGTCCAGGTCACCGTCCAGGCCGATCGCCCGCGGCTCGTTGTACATCGGCCGGTCGGGGAACATCTCGTGCAGGATCCACATGCGCTGCTGGGCCGACGACAACGGAGCGCTGTCCGTGTCCACAGCGTCCACCGTTGATGGCGCGTACCGGCGTCGCAGCAGGTCCATCGCGGGCAGGCCGCCGCGCAGCCGCTCCGGGGCCAGCCCGAAGTCGACGAAGCACGCGACCTCGTTGGCACCGGCGGACAACAGGGCGTCGACGGTCGGCGCGACCGAGTCGGGGCTGCCGATGAGGGCCCGCGATGCGCAGTACCGGTCGTACGCCTGCTCCAGCAGGAACCGGACGTCGTCCTCTGGGGTGCGGTCCAGGTCGATGTCGAAGCCGAGGCTGTTGGTGACGCCGCCGAACAGCGACAGCGACGACCGCAGGTACCGGCAGAACGGCTCGAACGCCTCCCGGCGGGCGGCATCCGCGTCGTCGTCCAGGAACGTGTGCAGGAGCACGACGACGCGCCCGGTGTCGGGGTCGAGTCCCACGTCGCGGCGCGCGGCCCGGTAGATCCGCAGGTTCTCCGCGAGGGCGTCGACGGTCTGGGTCATCAGGTTCGTGACGACGCCGAGGCCGCGCTCGCCCGCCTGCCGATAGCTGTGCGGGTTGCCGACGATCGCCGCGTACAACGGCGGCATCGCCTGCACGGGGCGAGGATGCAGGCGCACCTCGACGTCCTCGCCGCTGCCGGACCGGGCGGTGACGGCGCCGCCGGTCCACAGGGTGCGGACCGCGTCCAGGTCGCGGTACATGACGTCCTTGTGCGGCCCGTAGTTCTGCGGCCGCAGCACGAAGTCGTTGGCGTGCCAGCCGCTCGCCACACAGATACCGGCCCGCCCGCCCGACAGGTTGTCCACCACCGACCACTCCTCGGCGACGCGGACCGGGTGGTGCAGCGGCAGCACCACCGACCCGGCGTGCAGTCGGATACGCGTGGTCCTGCTCGCCAGCGCGGCCGCCAGCACCGACGGGTTGGGGAAGATCCCGCCGAAGGAGTGGAAGTGCCGCTCCGGCAGCCACACCGCGTGGAACCCGTGCTCGTCGGCGAAGGCGACGGTGTCCATGACGGACCGGTACCGGTCGGGGTTTTCGCCGTCCTTGTCGTGGTCCGGGTAGTCCCCGAAGAAGTACACGCTGAAGTCGCACGTGCCCGCCGGCGGCCGGGGAAGCGCCGGATGGTCCGCCAGCGGCGGCAACGGCTCGACCGGGGCGACGCCAGGGTCCGCGACCGTCCCGGCCGGTGCTGCCGGTGCTGCAGGCGCCGCTGGTGTCGTGAGTGCCGCTGGGGCCGTGGGTGCCGCCAGGATGTCGAGCTGGCGCTTCATGACGGCCGAGAAGTCCGCCATCACGGCGAGCTGCTGGGCCAGCACCGCATGCACCGCCGCCGCGTCGTGCCCGCTCGTCCGCTCGTCCGCCGCTTCGGGTGAATGGTGCATCTGCCCGCTAGAACCGGCCAAATGTGCCATCCACCCGGATTGCGGCTGCGGCGGTGCGGGGGTGGGGGTGGGGGTGGGGGCGGGGGCGGGAACCGACGGTGGCGCGAGGGTGGGTCGTGCTGTCGGTGTGGGCGCGGTGATCGGTGGTGCGGTCGGGGTGGTCGGTGGCCGGGGTGGCGCCGGAGTCGTTGGTGCGGCAGGGGGCGGAGGCGGCCGGGTGGCGGTTGGGGTGGAAGCAGCCGGCGGTGCGGGCGGCGGCATGCGGGTGGCGACCAGGTCGGCCAGGCCGCGGGGGGTGTCGGTGGCCGCGGTGTCCGAGTCGGAGGCGAAGAGCTCGCGCATCCCGATGCGGACGCCGAAGCACGCGTCGAGGCGTCCGACGAGGGCGACCATGGTGAGGGAGTCGGCGCCGAGGCGGACGAAGGAGCTGTCCGGGGTCACCGCGTCCGGTGGCACGCCGACCTGCTCGGCGACGAGCTCGCGGATCACGTCCAGCACCTCGGCGGCGGCAGCGGTCACCTGGTGGTCTCCTCCGATGGGTTGGGCGGCACCGGGTTGCGGCAGCCAGTGCGAGGTCCGTCGGTACGGGTAGAGCGGCAGCGGGACACGCCGGCCGGCGCAGCCCGACGTGACGGCGGCCCAGTCGATCGGCACGCCCAGCCGGTACAGCTCGCCGACGGCCGCGGCC